>Ga0209257_1000140_pt1 | contig 201515 bp, 194 predicted proteins | sample AraplaCvi_mCL_r2_FD_184277 | JGI IMG/M metagenome (GOLD analysis project Ga0209257, IMG submission 184277) | Arabidopsis root microbial communities from North Carolina, USA - plate scrape MF_Cvi_mCL_r2 (SPAdes) (version 2) | ecosystem: Host-associated > Plants > Roots > Endosphere | place... | reverse complement strand
GTGGCCTCGCGTCCGCGTCTGCGCGACCGTCTGGAAGCGCTGGTGCGGGTGGATGACCGTCGTTGGGATCTTCGACTGAAGGACGGCTCGCTGATCCAGCTGCCGGCCATTGACGAAGAATCCGCGCTGATTCAATTGGATCAGCTCGACCAACGGCAGCGAATCCTGGACATGGGTTTTGCGCGGATCGATCTGCGCGACCCCGAAATGGTGGCGGTTCGACCCCGTGACGCGGCGCTCCCCGGGCAGCCCGCGGCCGGCGGCGCGTAGAGAGCTTTGAGGTGACGATAGCGATGTCGCGAATGGAGGAACGGAAGCAGGCGCGTGAGGGCCTGAAGGCCACGCTCGTGCGCCAGCCCGCCATCGCGGCCGTCGACCTGGGCGCGTCCAAGGTGACGTGCTTCATCATGAAGGCCGACGGCGTCCACCGCGAGAACCGCACCCTGACGACCGCCGGTGTCGGCTACGTCCAGTCGCGGGGCGTTCGCGGCGGCGCGATCGTCAATCTGGACGAGGCCGCCCAGGCCATCGCCCAGGCCGTGGAGCGCGCCGAGACCGTGGCTGGCGTCAACGTCCAGGGCGTCAGCGTCTGCACCGCCGGCGGCCAGCTGGCGTCCAATCGCGTCCACACCCAGGTCTCGCTGGGCGCCCGCCCGATCGGCGACGGCGACCTCTCGCGCGCCATCGCCTCGGCTCTGGCGCAGGTTCGCATCCCCGGCCGCAAGCCGATCCACCTGTTGCCGATCGCCTGGTCGGTCGACGGCCAACGCGGCATCCGTGACCCGCGCGCCATGTTCGGCCGCTCGCTGGGCCTGGAGCTGCTGGTGGTCTCGGTCAACGAGAACATCTTCCACACCCTGGCCCACTGCGTCGAACGCGCCCATCTCAGCTTCGAGGGCGTGGTCGCCGCGCCGTTCGCCTCGGCCCTGGCGGCGCTGGAAGAGGACGAGATGGACCTGGGCGCCGTCTGCATCGACATGGGCGGCGGCTCGACCTCGGTGGCGGTGTTCAACAACGGCGCCCTCTGCCACGTCGACAGCCTCGCCGTCGGCGGCGGGCACGTGACGCAGGACATCGCCCGCGGCCTGCAGACCTCGGTGGTCGGCGCCGAGCGCATCAAGACCCTGCACGGCTCGGCGATCGCCTCGGCCAACGAGGACCGCGAGATGATCGAGGCCCCGCCACGTGGCGACGATCCGGGCGCCGGTCCGGTTATCGCCCCGCGCAGCCTGCTCAAGGGCATCATCCAGCCACGCGTCGAAGAGACCCTGGAACTGCTGCGCGAGCGCCTGAAGGCCTCGGGCGCGCCGGTCGAGCCGGGCGCGGGCATCGTCCTGACGGGCGGCGCCAGCCAATTGGCCGGCGTTCGCGAAGTCGCCGTGCGCGTGTTCGACCGTCCGGTCCGCCTGGGCCGACCGCGCCGGGTGCCGCATCTGGCCGACGCCGCCTCCGGGCCCGCCTTCTGCGCCGCCGCCGGCACGCTGCACCGCACCGCCTTCGGGCCGCGTGAGGCCGTGTCGTCCAAGGCCTTGGCTGGCAATGTGTCGCGCAAGCGTCCGCTGGACCCCAATGCTTCGCCGATGGCCAAGGCCGCCGCGTGGCTGCGCGACAACCTCTAGCTTGGGCAGTTCTCCAAGCTCCAAGTTTTAAGCGTGATTAACTCTACTGTTTAACCTTGAAGGCCCGGCCGAGCTTCTCGCCGGGCCTTTTTGCTGCTTCAAACAGCCGGTATTCGACCAGAATCGGGTTCAGCGTCGTTCGGTCGCACGCACCTGTGAATCCCCATTGGAACCCTTGGTTCCCTTGGAGATTCTGTTGATAGAGCACAATTTATCCCACGGTCGCGCTCGACCGGACCACGACTCAGATTATGCAGTTAACTGCCGATTAACGATGGTGGTTGTTCTGTTAACACGATCGTCGAGGCATCCCCGGCGATTGGGTGTCGCCGAGGTCTAGTTTGACGATTTCGGCGTAAGGACGCGAGGGTCCCATGGCAATTTCTCTTTCCGCGCCGCGTACGACCGAGCTGAAGCCGCGCATCGTGGTGTTCGGCGTCGGTGGCGCAGGCGGCAACGCCGTGAACAACATGATCGAGGCGGGCCTCGAGGGTGTCGAGTTCGTGGTGGCCAACACCGACGCGCAACAACTCCAGTTCGCCAAAACGGATCGTCGCATCCAGCTGGGCGTGCAGATCACCCAGGGCCTGGGCGCCGGTGCGCACCCCGAAGTGGGCATGAGCGCGGCCGAAGAGTCCTTCCCGGAGATCGGCGAGCACCTGGACGGCGCGCACATGGTGTTCATCACCGCCGGCATGGGCGGCGGCACCGGCACAGGCGCGGCCCCGATCATCGCCAAGTGCGCCCGTGAGCGCGGCATCCTGACCGTCGGCGTCGTGACCAAGCCCTTCCACTTCGAAGGCCGTCACCGCATGCGCCTGGCCGACAGCGGCATCCAGGAGCTGCAGCGCTACGTCGACACCTTGATCGTCATTCCGAACCAGAACCTGTTCCGCGTCGCCAACGAGCGCACGACCTTCGCCGAAGCCTTCGGCATGGCCGACCAGGTGCTGCACTCGGGCGTCCGTTCGATCACCGACCTGATGGTCCTGCCGGGCCTGATCAACCTCGACTTCGCCGACGTCCGCACGGTCATGACCGAGATGGGCAAGGCGATGATGGGCACCGGCGAAGGCGCGGGCGAAGACCGCGCTCTGATGGCCGCCCAGAACGCGATCGCCAATCCGCTGCTGGACGAAGTCTCGCTGAAGGGCGCCAAGGCCGTGCTGGTCAACGTGACCGGTGGCATGGACATGACCCTGCTGGAAGTCGACGAAGCCGCCAACGCGATCTCGGACCAGGTCGACCCCGAAGCCAACATCATCTTCGGCGCGGCTTTCGACCCGTCTCTGGAAGGCGTGATCCGCGTGTCGGTCGTGGCCACCGGCATGGACGGCGCCTCGATCGCCCAGATCGAGCCCAAGCCGGTCACCCGCAACACTACGACCCAGCCGCTGATCGCCGACACCGCGCGCGCCCCGGCCCCGCAGCCGGAGCCGGCCCGTCCGACCGCCCGCTACGAGGCCGCGCGTCCGACCGAGCGCCCGTCGTCGGCCTTCCAATCGTCGGCCTTCGCACCGGAGCCGGCGGCCGAACCCGAGATCGTCATGGCCGCTCCGCAGCCGGAGCCGGAAGCCGAAATCTACTACGACGAACCGGTCGCCGAAGAGCCTCGCATCGCCCAGCCCGCGCCGCGGCAGGTGACCCGCATCGTCGACCCGATGGTCGACGACGGGGCCTCGGAAGAGCCGCTGTTCCCCGAGAACAATTATTACGAAGAGCGTCGTCCCCAGAAGCAGGGCGGCGGCTTCTTCTCGATGTTCGGCGGCGGCCGCCAACGCTACGAGCAGCAGACCGCTTCGGCCCCGCAGCCGCAGGCCCGCTCGACCCAGAGCGCCCGCCCGCAGCTGCAGCCGATCGAGACGCCGCAGGCCGACGACGGCGAAGACCTGGAAATCCCGTCTTTCCTGCGTCGCCTGGCCAATTGAAAAGCGGATTCAAAGTGATCGGAAGACGCCCCGGGAATTTCCCGGGGCGTTTTGCTTTGGGAGCTTTGTCGACTTGGATCGCAGACCTTTTTGACGGTTGTCCATGACCCAGCGCATGAAGGAAATCGCTGATCAGATCGTCGGCCTGCAGGCCGAGCTGGATCGGGAGATCGAACGCCGCCGTAAGGCGCTTGGGATGACGCTGTCCGGCAGGATCGGTGAGTTCGAGCTGGGGGTCGCGGCGGAGCATCGCCGATTGCGCCTGGGGATGGCCAAGTTCCTGGGCCGCACGTCTCCGGCGGTCGTCCTGACCGCGCCCGTGATCTATTCGCTGATCGTCCCGTTCGCGATCGTCGACGCCTGGGTCAGCGCCTATCAGGCAATCTGCTTTCGCGCCTATCGCATCCCGCAGGTCCGGCGTCGCGACTACATCGCGTTTGATCGCGACCGGCTCGGCTATCTCAACCTCATCGAGCGCCTCAACTGCACCTATTGCGCCTACGCCAACGGGGTGGTCGCCTATGTGCGCGAGGTGGCCAGTCGGACGGAGCAATATTGGTGCCCTATCAAGCACGCCGTGAAGGTTTCCGAACCCCATCAGCGCTATTACGAGTTTCTGGAGTTCGGCGACGCCGAAGGGTACCGCGCGCGCCTGGATGAATTTCGCGAGCGTCTGCGGACCGAATCTCGGCCAAAGACGCCGAGTTGAGCGCAAAGGCGGTGCGCATCATCGCTGATGCCGGCTAGACTGGCGCCATATGCCAATCTTCAGTCCCATCTGGTCACTATGAAGCTTACCCGCGCCGATCGGAAGATTCTCCAGATCCTGCAGCAGGACGGCAAGATCTCGAATGTCGACTTGGCCGAGCGCGTGGGTCTGTCGCCCAGTCCGTGCCTGCGGCGCGTCAAGCAGTTGGAGGCCGCCGGCCTGATCAGCGGCTATGTCGCCCTGCTGGACCGGCGCAAGGCGAACCTGGACGTGCTGGCCTATGTCGAGGTCCAGGTCGACCATACCGAGGGCGCCGCCGAGGCGTTCCAGCAGGCGGTGCTGCGCGAGCCCGAGGTGGTGGGCTGCTATGTGATGACTGGCGCCTTCGACTACCTGCTGAAGGTGGTCGTGCCCAATCTCGACGCCTATGCCGACCTGACCATGAAGCGCCTTCTGAAGATGCCGGCCGTCAAGGACGTGCGCTCGTCGTTCGTGCTGGACACCATCAAGGATTCCACGGCCCTGCCGCTGGACTATCTAGATTGATCATACGTGTCCGAAATTGATCCCGATCATTGGCATGATGTGACCCATATGCGGGCATCTTCGGTCATCATAGCTACGTTCTGACTTCCGGCCCGCGTTAGGCTGCCTTTCCGTCGCGTTTCCGGAAGCCGCCATGACCTCATCCTCTGTCTTCGCCGGCCTGTCGCCCCAGGCGCCGGACTCCCTGCTGTCGCTGATCGGCGCCTATCGCCGCGATCCGCGGCCGCACAAGATCGACCTGGGCGTCGGCGTGTTCCGCGATGACCTGGGCGCGACGCCGGTGCTGGCCTCGGTGAAGGCCGCTGAGCAACTGCTGCTGAACGTCCAGCCGACCAAGGCCTATCTGGGACCGGAAGGCGACATCGGTTTCCTGGACCTGCTGAAGCCGATCATCTTCGGCGACGCGGTCGATCACGAGGTGTTCGGCGTCCAGACGCCCGGCGGCACCGGCGCGATCCGTCTGGCCTGCGAGCTGCTGAAGGCCGCCAGGCCCGACATCCGCATATTCATCGGCGCGCCGACTTGGCCCAACCACACTCAGATCCTGGACCAGTTGGGCATCGAGACCGTCGCGTTCCGCCACTACGACCAGCGTGGCCAGAAACTGGGTTTCGACGAGATGATGGCCACGCTGGAGACGGCGCGGGCGGGGGATGCGGTGCTGCTGCACGGCTGTTGCCACAACCCCTCGGGCGCGGATTACAGCCTGGAGCAATGGGCCGCCATCGCCGAACTGGTGGGCCGCAAGGGCCTGACCCCGCTGATCGACCTGGCCTATCAGGGGCTGGGTCGGGGCCTTGAGGAAGACGCGGCCGGCATGCGCCTTGTCCTGGCGGCGGCCGAGGACGGCCTGTTGGCCTATTCCTGCGACAAGAACTTCGGTCTGTACCGCGAGCGGGTCGGCGCGCTTTACACCCTGACCTGCGACGCCGAGATCCTGGATCTGGCCGCCAGCAACATCCGCGCCCTTGCCCGCACCAACTGGTCGATGCCGCCGGATCACGGCGCGGCCGTGGTTCGGGTCATCCTGGAAAGCGAAGCCTTGACCACGCAGTGGCGCTCCGAACTGGACGCGATGCGTGAGCGCGTCGCCGATCTGCGCCAGCGCCTGGCCAAGGCGGTTCCGGCTTTGGCGCCGCTGGCCGGGCAGCATGGTCTGTTCGCCTTACTGCCGCTGTCGCCGGAAGAGGTCGCGCGGCTGCGCGAGGACCACGCGGTCTACATGGCGGGCTCCGGCCGCATCAATCTGGCTGGTCTGACCGTTTCCAACATCGACATCTTCGCGCGGGCGCTTGACGCCTGCCTGCAGGGAGAACCCGCATGACTCTCGTGACGGAACAGAACCCCCTCGGCCTCGACGGCTTCGAGTTCGTCGAGTTCACCAGCCCCGATCCCGCGGCCATGAAGGCCCTGATCGAGCAGCTGGGCTTCGTCGCGGCCAGCAGGCACCCGACCAAGGCCGCGACCCGATACAAGCAAGGCCGCATCAACCTGATCGTCAATGAGGAGACCTCGGGCCAGGTCGCCGACTTCCGCGCCGAGCACGGTCCTTCGGCCAACGGCATGGCCTTCCGCGTCGAGGACGCTGAAGCCGCTTTCGCCGAGGCCCTGAAGCGCGGCGCCAAGGCGGCCGACGCCAGCCGCTCGCTGCTGGGCGAGGGCGCCAAGGTGCTGGAAGGCATCGGCGGCTCTCTGCTCTATCTCGTCGACCGCTATGGCGACGCCGGCACGATCTATGACGGATGGGAGCAGGTTCACGGCGCGGCCCTGGCCGAGGCCAAGAACAATGTGGGCCTCGATCTGCTGGATCACCTGACCCACAACGTCCGCCGCGGCCAGATGCGCACCTGGTCGACCTTTTACAACCAGGTCTTCGGCTTCGAGGAGCAGAAGTACTTCGACATCAAGGGTCAGGCGACGGGCCTGTTCAGCCAGGCGATGATCGCGCCGGACAAGGCCATTCGCATCCCCCTGAACGAGAGCCAGGACGACAAGAGCCAGATCGAGGAGTTCATCCGCCAGTACAAGGGCGAGGGCATCCAGCACTTGGCCCTGACGACCGAGAATATCTACGAGACCGTCGAGAAGCTGCGCGCCCGGGGCGTGAAGCTGCAGGACACGATCGAGACCTATTATGAACTGGTCGACAAGCGCGTGCCCGGCCACGGCGAGGACCTGGCGCGGCTGCGCAAGAACCGCATCCTGATCGACGGCAATGTCGGCGAAGAGGGCCTTCTGCTGCAGATCTTCACCGAGAACCTGTTTGGCCCGATCTTCTTCGAGATCATCCAGCGCAAGGGCAACCAAGGCTTCGGCAACGGCAACTTCCAGGCCCTGTTCGAGAGCATCGAGCTGGACCAGATCCGCCGTGGGGTGATTACGGTAGAAGGCTAAGGCACGCGCTTCCGCGACAACGATCCAAGGACTTCAACCATGGACCTCCGCTACCAGGCCGGCTTCGGCGCTCACTTCGCCACCGAGGCCGTGGCCGGCGCCTTGCCGGTGGGGCAGAACTCGCCGCAGCGGGTTCCGTTCGGCCTTTACGCCGAACAGCTGTCGGGCACGGCCTTCACCACCCCGCGCCACGAGAACAAGCGCAGCTGGCTTTACCGTCTGCGGCCCAGCGCCGGACACGGCTCCTACCAGCCCTATGCGCACGGCAGGCTGGTGTCGGCCTTTGGCGGGCCGGTAACGCCGAACCGGCTGCGCTGGGACCCGCTGGCGATCCCCGCCGAGCCGACGGACTTCGTCGACGGCCTCGTCACCTTGGCGGGCAATGCCGACGCCGCGACGCTGTCCGGGATCGGCGTGCACGTCTATCTCGCCAACACGTCGATGAAGAACCGGGTGTTCTACGATGCCGACGGCGAGCTGTTGATCGTACCGCAGCAGGGCGTGCTGACCCTGGTCACCGAACTGGGCGTGCTGAAGGCCGGTCCCGGCCACATCGCGGTGATCCCGCGCGGCGTGCGCTTCCGGGTCGAGGTCGCCGGCCCCTCGCGCGGCTATGTCTGCGAGAATTACGGCGCGGCCTTCCGCCTGCCGGAACTGGGGCCGATCGGGGCGAACGGCCTGGCCAATGTCCGCGACTTCGAGACCCCCGTGGCGGCGTTCGAGGACGTCGATGCGGCCACCCAAGTCATCCAGAAATTCCAGGGCGCCCTCTGGACCGCCGAATGGGATCACAGCCCGCTGGACGTTGTGGCCTGGCACGGCAACCTCGCGCCGTATCGCTACGACCTGTCGCGCTTCAACACCATCAACACGGTCAGCTTCGACCACCCCGATCCGTCTATCTTCACGGTCCTGACCTCGCCCAGCGACATGCCGGGGACGGCCAACTGCGACTTCGTGATCTTCCCACCGCGCTGGATGGTGGCCGAGCACACGTTCCGGCCGCCCTGGTTCCACCGCAACATGATGAGCGAGTTCATGGGCCTGATCCACGGCGCCTACGACGCCAAGGAGGGCGGCTTCGTTCCCGGCGGGGCGAGCCTGCACAACTGTATGAGCGACCATGGGCCGGACGTGGCCAGCCATACGAAAGCGACCGAAGCCCAACTGGCCCCGCACAAGATCGATGCAACCATGGCCTTCATGTTCGAGAGCCGCTGGGTGATCCGGCCGACCAAGTTCGCGCTGGAGACTTCCGCGCTTCAGGGCGACTATGACGCCTGCTGGACGGGCTTCCCCAAGGCGCGTCTGCCGTAATCAGAACTGGGAAAGAGGAAGCGCTGATGAAGCTCGCGTCTCTCAAGGGCGGTCGTGACGGCCGGCTGGTCGTGGTCTCCAACGACCTGGCCTGGTTCACCGACGCTGGGACCATCGCGCCGACCCTGCAGGCGGCCCTGGACGACTGGCAGCGCTGCGGGCCGATGCTGCAAGGTTTGGCCGACAGCCTGGAGCATGGCGCCGTGCCGCGCGAGCGCTTCCATGAGCACGACGCCCTGAGTCCGCTGCCGCGCGCGTTCCAGTGGGTCGACGGCAGCGCCTACGTCAACCATGTCCAGCTGGTGCGCCAGGCGCGCGGCGCCGAGATGCCTGAGAGCTTCTGGACCGATCCCTTGATGTACCAAGGGGCCTCGGACGGCTTTCTGGCCCCGCGCGACCCGATCCCGCTGGCCGACGCCAGCTGGGGCTGCGACCTGGAGGGCGAGATCGCCGTCATCGTCGACGACGTGCCGCTGGGCGCCAGCCGCGAGGAGGCCCTGGCGGCTATCCGGCTGGTCATGCTGTGCAACGACGTCAGCTTGCGCAACCTGATCCCTGGCGAACTGGCCAAGGGCTTCGGCTTCGTCCAGTCCAAGCCGGCCAGCGCCTTCTCGCCGGTGGCGGTGTCGCCCGAGGCGCTGGGCGACGCGTGGAAGGACGGCAAGCTGCACGGCGCCCTGCTGGTCGAGCTGGACGGCAAGGACTTCGGCAAGGCCGATGCGGGCGTCGACATGACCTTTGATTTCGGGACTCTGGTGGCCCACGCGGCCAAGACCCGCCCACTGTGCGCCGGCACCATTGTCGGCTCGGGCACGGTCAGCAATCGCGGCGCCGACGGCGGCCCCGGCAAGCCGATCAGCGAGGGCGGCGTTGGCTACTCGTGCCTGGCCGAGTTGCGCACGGTCGAGACCATCCTGCACGGCGCCCCCAAAACGCCGTTCCTGCTGGGTGACGACACCATCCGCATCGAGATGAAGGACGCCAAGGGGCATTCGATCTTCGGCGCCATCGAGCAGACGGTCGAGCGGGTTTGACGGAGGAGGCCGCGCCGACTGTCGAACGCATCTGGGAAACGCCCGCCGGAATCAATCTCGGCCCGCTGGACCGGATCGCCGACGGCGGGGCGCGGAACTACGTCCTGCAGATTGGCGGCAAACGCTTCCACGGTTTCGTGGTGCGCCGGGGCGGGGCGGTGTTCGGCTATGTCGATCGCTGTCCGCACCAAGGCCTTCCGCTAGCCCAGCAGCTGGACCAGTACCTGACCTCCGATGGCGGCCTGATCGCCTGCTCGTGGCATGGGGCGGTGTTCACGGTGGAGCAGGGGATGTGCGTCGGCGGCCCCTGCGCCGGCGCCCGGCTGACGCCTTGGCCGGTCAAGGCGCGCGAGGGGCGGGTCGTCACCGCCTGATCCCAGACAAAAGAACGGCCGCCCTCCAGGAGAAGAAGGCGGCCGAGTCATTGGGAGGAAACGCCCGAAAGGGCTGAGTTCCTTATAGCTGGCCAAACTGGCCATGACAACGTTGTCGTAGAAATTATTTCGCGCGACGGTGAAATCTCGCGACGGCACGATCTCCACTTCGTTGATGCGGCTTGCATAACGGCGATCGCTGCGCTAACACTGAACTTAATGGTTCAGTATTCAGCCACCCGCCTCGACGCCTCCTTCGCCGCCCTGTCGGACGCCACCCGCCGTGGCGTTCTGGAGCAGCTGGGACGCGGCGACGCCTCGATCACGGAGCTCGCAGACCGGTTCCACATGACCCTCACGGGCATGAAGAAGCACGTCGGCGTCCTGGAGCAGGCAGGGCTGGTGACAACCGAGAAGGTCGGGCGGGTGCGGACCTGCCGGCTTGGCCTGCGCGGGTTCGAGGAAGAGGTCGCCTGGATCGAAGAACGTCATCGGATCTGGAGCCTGCGTTTCGACGCACTGGACCAGGTCATCGAAGCCATGAAGCGCAGGGAGAAAGCCGATGGGCGAACGCGTGAGTGACGGCCGCACGACGGTCGAACGGAAGTCCGACTGCGAACTGGTCGTGACGCGGGTCTTCGACGGTCCGGTCCGCCTGGTGTTCGACGCCTGGACCAAGGCCGAGCTGTTCCAGCTGTGGTGGGCGCCGAAGTCGAGCGGCGTGCCGATGCTAGCCTGCGAGATGGATGCTCGCACGGGGGGCGGCTACAGCGTCACCTTCGGCAAGGACGCGGGGAGCGCCATGACCTTCTATGGCAAGTATCTGGAGGTGACGCCGCCGTCGCGCCTGATCTGGACGAACGAGGAAAGCGAGCAGGGCGCGGTCACCACCGTGACCTTCGAAGAAGAGGAGGGCGACAGGACGCGGCTGGTCCTGCAGGAGCTCTATCCGTCGAAAGAGGCGCTCGACGAGTCGTTCGTCGGCATGGAAGACACGATGCCCGAGCAGTTCCGGCAGCTGGACGAGCTGCTGGCGACCCAGGCCGCGAACGTCTGATCGCGGCGCGCGCTCCGTCGTTCCAGGCGAACGACGGAGCGGCTGCCTGGGTCCTATTTCTTCTTGGCCGCCTGGGCTTCGATCTCGACCAGCATGCCGTCCTGGACCAGCGAGGTGATCTGGCTGGTGATGCGGGCCGGCTTATTGGGCTGGGCCTCGGTGCCGAAGTAGGTCTTGTAGCCTTCCATCATGCCGGCGAAGTCCATCTTGCCGCCCTTGGCCGGGTCGCCGACCAGGAGCACGCGCATCATGACGACATCGCCCAGGGTGGCGCCCTGACTCTTCAGTGCAGCCTCGATGCGGCCGATCACGCCCAGGGTCTGGGTCTTGGTGTCGCCGAACTTGGCCACGCCCGTGGCCTTCTCGTCGATCACCGGCGGGGTCATGCCCGAGACGTAGATGGTGTCATAGCCGGCCGGCACGGTCACGACGCTGGCGATCGGCGACTTGGGATCGCCGCCGCGGACGATCTCCTGGGCCTGGGCGGCCGAGGCGGCGCCGGCGAGGGCGGCGAGGCCGGCGGCGAGGGCGATGAGGCGTTTCATGGTCTTCTCCCTGTGAGCATTCGAAAAAGTTAGTGGGCCTGGAGACCGCGGGCCTTGGCCACGGCCTTGGCGGCGACGCGGGCCTTGGCGACGTCGGCGGGCTTTACCGCCGACGCCTTGTTGCCCCACGACGAGCGGACATAGGTCAGGATGGCCGAGAGGTCGGCGTCGTTGAGGTCGTCCTTGAAGGCCGGCATGCCGGCGCGCCCATTCAGCACCGTGGTGGTCAGAAGTTTCGGATCGCCCTGGACCAGCGGCGAACCGGCCAGGGCTGGGAAGGCGCCCTTGACGCCCTTGCCGGTGACCTGGTGACAGGCCGAGCAGTTGTCGTTGAATAGCGACTTGCCGTCGGCGAGCGCGATCGCAGGGGCGGCGACGCCCGCGGCGATGGCGAGGGCGGCGAGACGATAGGCGAAGGTCATTCGTTTCCTCGGGGTCCTGCTGTTTTTCAGGCCTGCTGCACGCGGGCGTGGATCCTGGCGATCTGCTGCCAGGCCGACTCGATGGCGCCGGCCTGCCACCCGCCTAGGTAGCTCAGGTGCTCGCCGGCCAGATAGAGACGGCCGTCGGGCTGGCACAGGATCGGATAGCTCTCCTTGCGGCCGTTCTCGCCCCATTCGGCCCAGCCGCCCAGATTGTGCTCGGCCAGGTGCCAGCAGAACGAGAAGGCGTTCTCGTAGTTCTCGGCGTATTCCGGGAAGACCTTCTGGCCGGCGGCGACCGCGTAGGCGGCGCGGTCGGCCGGGCTCTTGGCGCTGATCCGGGCCGCCTCGCCGCCGAACATGTAATAACCCAGAAGCACGCCCTTCTGCCCCTGCCAGCCGTACGAGGGCAGGGTGATCGAGTTGATCCCGGGCATGTCGGTATAGACGTGGCCGCCGTAGATGTGATGCTTCTCTTCCCAGAAGCGCGTTTTCATCTGCAGGCCGATCTTGTTGACCGGCGCGTACGAGACGCCCGCCATCGCCGCCTTGAACGGGGCCGAGGCGTCCACGTCGATCTGCTTCAGCACGCTGAGCGGAATGGTGCACAGGCAGTAGTCGGCCGTGACCTCGGCCGGCTTGCCGTCCGCGCCCTTGTACGAGACCGTCACGCCCGTGGGGGACTGCTTGATCTTCTCGACGACCGCGCCGTAGCGGATCATCGACCCGACCTGCTTCTCGAAGCCCTTGGCGATCTGGTCCATGCCGCCGATCGGCTGCAGCATGGTGCGCTGCTGCTCGTAACCGGTGACTGAGCTCAGGACCCGCCAGGCGTTGCTGTCCAGCACGTCCTTGAAGGCGAACGGCGGCAGCTCCTTGCCGGGACCGGGATCGACGCCCGCGCCCGGATGGATCGAGAAACCGCGCCCCTCGGTGCCCTTGTAGGCCAGGTCCTTGGTCAGGCGGCCTTCGTTGACGACGTAGGCGATGAACTTCTCGCGGTCGATCCCAGACAGCGGCGCGTCCAGCTGACCCTGGCTGGCGGCCTTGGCGACCAGTTCGGCGGTGTAGCCGCGCACGTCCGCGGCGATCTCGCCCTTGCGCACCGGCTTGCCCGCCAGCGGCCCCGCGCCCTTCTCGAAATAGACGTAGGCGGCGTCGTTGTCGTTGACGAAGCTCTCCAGCGGCACGTTGAACAGCTTGGTGTAGTGCAGGGTCGAGCGGTGGTGGTACGGGATCCGCCACGGGCCGTGGTTGATGTAATGGCCCTCGTCGAACGCGCAGGTCTGGGTGTTGCCGATCAGGTCGGTGTGCATGAAGCCCTTGCGCGCCGTCTGGCAGCGGCCGCCAGCGAATGAACGGGCCTCCAGCACCTGAACCTGATAGCCGGCTTTGCTGAGCTCGTAGGCGGCGGTCATTCCCGCCAGGCCCGCCCCCAGAATGACAACCTTGGTGTTCTTGGCGCCGCCGGTCAGCTCGGGCGGCAGCTCGGTCGCCGAAGCCTGTGAGAAGCCCAGGGCCTCCATGCCCGACAGCACCAGCGACATGCCGCCCACGGCGGCCAGGCTTTCGAAGAACCGTCGGCGCGTGAGTACGCCACCCGCCGTTACAGCGTCCAATCCACTCATTACATCCCCGCCTGTTTTGTCGCCGGCGGGTCTGGCCGCGCCGTCGGGGGACATCTCGAAATCCTGGCCTTCGCCGCGCAATCCGTTTTCAGTAAAGACGCGGATTGACCGGGCCGACGCCTGACCATTGGGCGCCTGGAGCGGTCTTTGAGCGATCGGTGGGCGCGGCCGAAAGATCGCCGCGGACTCGCCGAATCCCTGTTTTTCTCGCGCGTTCGCAACGCCGTCATGGAAACCCGATGCATTCATCCGTTCCCGCCCTGAACCTGCGTCTGGCCCGCGCCGAGGACATGCCCGTGCTGTCGGTCCTGATGGACCGCGCGATCGGCGAGCTGCTGCGCGAATTCCTGCCGCCGGAAGGTGTGAAGGCCTCGTACGAGATCATGGGGCTGGACACCCAGCTGATCGCCGACGGCACTTATTTTGTCGTGGAAGACGCCAATTCTCCTTCCGGGGGAGGCGAGATCGCCGGCTGCGGCGGCTGGAGCCGGCGGGCCACCCTGTTTGGCGGCGACCACTCGGCCGGACGCGATGCGGCGCTGCTGGACCCGGCGACGGACGCCGCCCGGGTGAGGGCGATGTACACCCATCCCGACTACACGCGGAAGGGCGTTGGCCGAGCCATCCTGGACGCCTGCGAAGCCGCCGCGCGCGCCGAGGGCTTCGGTCGCGTCGAAATGGCCGCGACCATGGGGGGCGTGCCGCTCTACCGAGCCTGCGGCTATCACGACATCGAGCCGTTCGAGGCCGTCACCTCGACCGGCTACCGCGTGCCGCTGATCCGGATGGGCAAGGCGCTTTAGAGGGCGGCGACGGGGCCTGCGTCATCATCGCGGCGCTCCGCGGTGTCGAGCGCCGCGGCGATCGCCGTCAGCAACGCCGCCACCTGCAGCGGCTTGGCCACGACGCCGTCCATGCCGGCGGCCGCGTACTGCTCGGTCTGGTGCTTCAGGGCGTTGGCCGTAAGGGCCAGGATCGGCGTGCGCTGGCCGCTGGCCGCTTCGCACGCCCGGATCTCGCGGGTGGCCGCCATGCCGTCCATGATCGGCATCTGGATATCCATCAGGATCAGGTCCCAGGCCCCCTCGCGCCACGCCGAAACCGCCTGGCGTCCGTCAGAGACCACGCTGACCGTGGCGCCGAGCTGTCCGAGCAGGGTGGTGATGACCAGCTGATTGGTCGGGTTGTCCTCGGCCACCAGCACCCTGAGGCCGGCCGCTTCAGTCGGGTCTGTCAGGCTGGGGGTGGCGGGTTCGGTGACCGGCGTCGCATGGCGTTGCAGCGGCAAGGTGACCACGAAGGTCGATCCTTGGCCCTTGAGGCTGTCGACGCGAATGTCGCCGCCCATCAGGCGGCAAAGGTCGCGCGCGATCGACAGGCCCAAGCCTGAACCCCCGTGACGCCGCGTGGTCGAGGCGTCGGCCTGGGTGAAGCGGTCGAACAGCGCCTCCAGGTGGTTGGGCGCGACGCCGACCCCGGTGTCTGCGACCTGGATCGTCACCTGGCCGTCGACCACGTCAATCCAGGCCGACACCCCGCCCCGCTCGGTGAACTTGACGGCGTTGGACAGCAGATTGTTCAGCACCTGCCGGACCCGCAGCGGGTCCCCGCGCCAGCATCCGCGCGCGGCGGCGCGGGTTTCAACGCGCAGCTCGACCCCCTTTTCACGCGCGAGCGGCGCGAAGGTGTCCTCCGCGTCGCGCGCGATCTGCTCGAAGTCCACCGCCCCTTCCTCGAGCTCCAGCTTGGCCGCTTCGATCTTGGAGATGTCGAGGACGTCGTTCAGCAGGGTCGACAACACCTCGCCCGACCGGCGGAGGAGGTCCAGGCGCTCGGCCTGCTGGGGCGGCAGCGGATCGCGGCTCATCACCTGGGCCATGCCCAGGATGCCGTTCAAGGGCGTACGGATTTCGTGGCTCATCGTCGCCACGAAGGTCGACTTGGCCTCGCTGGCGCGCTTGGCCCGCTCCAGCGCTTGGGCGACGGCGTTCGTGGCGTCCTCGCGCCGGCGCACGGCCCGCAGCACGTGGAACAGGTAGAGCATCGCCCCGAGGTCCAGGAACAGCATCTCGACCAGGCTTGAGCCGGGCTCGACGAAGATCGTGACGATCGGCAGCGCCGCCAGGACCACGATGTAGGGGGTGGCGCCGAACCAGAGCAGGCGGCCGCCGGTGTCGGGCTGCGTCCCCACATTCAGCAGACCGCCCATGACCACGACCAGCGCGATCAAGCGTCCCTCCATGCCGGCCTCGAACCACAGGAACGGGCCGATGGCCGCGAAGACGGCGCTGTTGACGGCTGTCAGGATCAGGTAGCGCCATTCCCAGGCGGGCGTCGGCCGATGCTGCGGATCCCTGGCCGCCGCGCGGCCGGACCACGCGTTGACGACCTGCGTCAGAACGGTGGCGATGAGCCAGAGTACGGGCAAGGTGGGCGCGCTGGCATAGGCGGCCGCCAGTGTGATGAGGACCGCGAAACCCAGGCGCATCCCCAATTCACGCGACCGCGTGGTCGCCGCGCTATGATAGCCTTGTGGAGTCACCGCCTTCATTGCGCCGACAGATAAATGACCGGTCTGAAGGGATTATTGATAAGGTGAAGTAATTGTCGATCAAAATCTGATAGTTGCCATGGGTTATGGCGCCGAGAAGGGCGTTATCATTTGATGTGAAGCCTTCGTCGAAACGCAGAAGGGCGGACCATTCGGCCCGCCCTTCGCTTTGCGCGGTGTTCCGCCCTAGAAGGCGTAGGTCAGTCGACCGTAGTAGTAGCCGCCGTTGATGCCGTAGGGCGAGAACGAGGGGTACTGGGTCACGCAGCCGCCGCCGGAGGCGACGCACGCGGTCTGATAGGCGGCCGAGAACTTGTCCGGATACTTGTTGAACGCGTTGTTGGCCCCGATCGCGGCGGTGACGCCTTTCACGAACTTGTACGACAGCTCGACGTCGGTGATCGCCGCGGCGCTGGCCACGGTGTTCAGCAACGGGCCGGTGCCGGGATCCGACAGCGCCGAGGCCTTGCCGTAGAAGGTCTCGGTCAGGCTGAGCGAGATCTTGCCGAAGGTGTAGAGGCCGTTCAGGCCGACCTTGTACTTCGGCGCGGCCTTTTCCAGCAGCGAGGCGGCGTTGCCAGCGAACAGGACCTGGCCGGTCGGGAAGGCCGTGCTGGTCGTCGCCAGGGCGGCCGGCGCGGCCTTGACCTTGGTGATCTTGGTCTTGTTGACGTTGCCGCTCAGCGTCCAGTCGATGCGGCCGTAGTCGCCCAGATCCGTCGGGTAAGAGACCACGAAGTCCAGGCCCCGCGTGCGGGTGTCCAGTCCGTTCGAGAAGATGTTGATGCCGGTGCTGGTTACCGTGCTGTCCAGCACGTTGCCGTTGGCGGCGATCGCGGCGTTGACGTTGCTGTTGACCACCACGCCGTTGCGGATGCCGTAGACCGAGCTGGAACCGAAGATCCGGTTCTTCAGGTTGATCTGATAGACGTCGATCGTGGCCGTCATCTTCGGGATCGGGTGGGCGACGACGCCCAGGCTGTAGTTCTTGGACTTCTCGGGCTTCAGCGTGTCGATGCCCAGCAGGCGCGCGGCGCTGGAGTTGGGGGCCAGCTGCACAAAGGCCGAGGTCGGCGAGACGTTGGTGGCCGAGTAGTACGACTCCGCCAGGGTCGGGGCGCGGAACCCGGTCGATACGGTCCCGCGGATAGCGAACATCTCGCTGAAGTCATAGCGGCTGGTCAGCTTGGCCACCGTCGTGTCGCCGAAGTCGCTGAACTTCTCGTAGCGGACGGCCGCGTCGATCTTCCACGCCTCGATCGGGGTGGCGGCGACGTCGCCGTACAGGGCCCAGCTGGTGCGAGCGTGGCCGCCCGCGTCGGTCTTGGAGAAGCCTGGATAGGACTGCGAGCCTTCCTTGTAGGTCGAGGCCGCGTCGCCCTGGCCGATACGATAGGTGTCGCGACGCTGTTCGTAGCCGACGGCGACGTCCAGCGGGGCCGAGAACCCCACATCGAAGCCGCGGCGCAGGTCCAGGTTGTTGGTCCACTGGGTGGTGCGCCAGCTGCCGGCGTGGAAGGAGGTCGGCGTGAAGCCCTTGGTCGTGGTCGTCGAGGTGTCGGCGTAGAGGCTGGCGTTGGCCGAGTCCTCGACGCGGACCTCGATGTCGTCCTTGCCGTAGGTCGACGACAGGTCCATGTCCCAGCCGGCGATCTTGCCGGAGAGGCCCAGGGTCAGGGCGTAGTCATCCTCGATGATGCGTTCGCGTGGCGAGAAGCCCAGCGGGAAGGGCCGGTCGGCCGCGCCCATCTTGCCCTGGATGCGGTTGTAGCGGCGGTAGTTCTCGTAGGCCGAGGCGTCCTTGTGGCCCAGGGTGCCGAACGAATAGACCTCGAAGTCCATCGGCAACTCGACGCCGGCGTTGAAGGCCAGGTTGTTCAGGCGGTACTCGGCGTCGCCCGAGATCAGGTTCAGGTTGGGATAGCCCGGGATCTTGCTCTCGACGGCGTTGTTGGCGGCCGAGTAGCTGGGGCTGGCGGGGTTGGAGACGCGCTGGTCGGGCAGGCCGCGATTGCTGAAGCCGTGGTATTTGCTCTCGACCGTGATGTTCAGATAGCTGCTCTCGGTCGGGGCCATGCCGATGTTGACCGAGCCGCCGGCCGTCTTGCCGCCGCCGTCGAAATATTCGCCGCCCGTGGCCGAGATCGCGCCGCCCGAGGGGTTCTTCTTCAGGATGATGTTGACGACGCCGGCGATGGCGTCGGTGCCGTACTGTGCCGCGGCGCCGTCGGTCAGCACCTCGATGCGGCCGATGCCGGCCATCGGGATGAAGCCCAGGTCCGCCGCGGCGGCGCCCTGGTAGACGCCAGACAGGACGGCGAGGTTGCCGGTGGTGTGGCGGCGCTTGCCGTTCACCAGCACCAGGGCCTGGTTGGGCGAGAGGCCGCGCAGGCGGGCCGACAGGGTCAGGTTGGCGGTGTCGCCGCCAAAGGCCTGGGCGTTGAACGATGGCACCAGATTGGCCAGGCCCAGGCGCAGGTCGACCGCGCCGGTGCGCTCCAGCGTGCTGGTGTCAACGACTTGAACGGGGGCGGGGCTGTCGATGACACGCAGGCCCGTCTGGCGCGTGCCGGTGACGATGACGACGTCGATTTCGTTCTGGTCGGCCGGCGCATCGGGCGCGGCTGCAGTGGCTTGGCTATAGTATACCAAAGTAACGGATAGCGCAGAAATACCCGCCAACAGGGCGGGCTTGAAACGCCGAGTCATTAGTAACCCCCTCATTGTGTTTATTGACGCGTGACGATTCCCTTCTCCACAACGTTTTTCTCCCCACGATTATTATTTTTGACGCGGGTACTAAAAATCATCGGATACTCTCCCGATGAATTCATGGGGAGGTAGGTTTCGGCGTTCGGCAATGGAAGGCTGTCAGGAAAGCGCCACAACCGCGCCGGCGCCCGGTGGGCGCCGTTTTGCGCGGCGGACGGTCACGGATTTTAGGCAGTTGGGTATGGGAAGGCTGCACTCTGAGGGGGCGTCAGAAGGACGACATCACGCGACGAGGCGCATCGGGGGGGCCATTTCGTCCGTCTCTTCGGTCTCGAACAGGTCGAACGCCTCTTCCCACAATTCCAGCCGGGATTCGCGCAGCTCGGCGTCGTCGGTGACGCGGACGATCTGGTCCTCACGGTCGTTCCAGACCACGCCGATGTCGGTGACCCGCTCGACGTTGCGGCCCAGCAGCAGGAACATGTCGGCCTTGGCCGCGCGCTCATGGCTGATCCGGCGCAGGGTGCGGCCGCCGCCCAGGTCACGGTGGATGTCGGCGAAGTCCATCACGGCCGAGATCATGGCCTGGTTGATGGGGGCGGTCGTCCAGGGCGAGCAGGCAAAGCGCGACATCGAAGCCATTGGGGGGTCTCCACTCTCGGCTTCTGAAGAATGTGCGGGCCTTGCGACAGAAACGGTCGTATAGAGCGAGCGCATCAGGCGAAGCGCATGCGGTTCGCCCCCGGGATGCGCGACAAGAGAAGTCCCATGAGACACGAGAAAGCGACCCGCCTCCTGGATCTGGCCCGCATGCTGGCGGGTTCGGCCGAGGGTATGACCCTGGACGAGATGGCGCGCGCCCTGGACGTGGGGCGCCGCACCGCCGAGCGGATGCGCGACGCGGTGTGGGCGGCCTTCCCACAGATGGAGGCGATCGACGACCCGCCGACCAAGCGTTTCCGCATCCCCTCCGGCCTGGACGGCGTGTTCCAGACCCCGACTGCGGAGGAGCTGGCGGCGCTGCGCACGGCGGCCGACGGCTACAAAGCCTCCGGCGCCCACGCCCGCGCGGCCTCGCTCTATGCTCTGGAGGGCAAGCTGCTGTCAGCCTTGCGCGGCTCGGCCCGCCGACGCGTGGCCCCGGACGTCGAAGCCCTGGTCCAGGCCGAGACCATCGCCGTTCATGCCGGCCCGCGTCCGTTCGAGGACGAGCAGGTGCTGACCGCCATCCGCACGGCGATCAAGGGCCTTTCGGCCCTGTCGTTCCGCTATGAGGGGGGTAGCACGCCGGGGCGGACGCGCGAGGTGACGCCCTTGGGCGTCCTCTTTGGCCGCAGTAACTATTTGGTGGCGTCCGAAGGCGCCGGCGGACCCCGCTCCTGGCGGCTGGACCGGATGAGCGATCTGAAGGTGCTGGATAAGCCCGCGCCGCCGCCGGAGGACTTCTCGCTGCAGGCCTTCGCCGACGAGAGCTTTGGCATCTATCACGACGAGATCCAGGACGTGGTCCTGCGCATCAAGCCGGAAGGGGCGGAGGACGCGCTGCGCTGGCGCTTCCACGCGACGCAGAAGGTGGCGCAGGAGGCCGATGGTTCGGTGCTGGTCACCTTCCGCGCCGGCGGCATGCGGGAACTGGCGTGGCACCTCTTCACCTGGGGCGACAAGCTCGAGATCATCGGGCCCGACGCCTTGAAGGCCAAGATGATCGAGGAGCTCCAGGAAGCTGGCCGCGCCCACGGGGCGTGGCCAAAAGACGTGGTATGAACAGACATGAACTACCGCCACGCCTTCCACGCCGGCAATTTCGCCGACCTGCACAAGCACGCGATCCTTCTGGCCATGCTGTCGGCCTTGCAGGGGAAGAGCGACGCCCTTTCGGTCATCGACACCCACGCGGGCGCGGGCGGCTACGATCTCTCCGGCGAAATGGCCCGTCGCTCGGGCGAGGCCCAGGCGGGGATCTTCCGGCTGAAGGCGGCGACCGATGCGCCGGCCGTGTTCGCGCCGCTGCTGAAGGCGGTCGCCGACATGAACGGCGGCAAGCCCGGCGATCTTTATCCCGGCTCACCGCTGTTGACCGCGCGAGCGTTGCGCAAGGCCGACCGCTACGCCGGCTGCGAGCTGCGCTCCGACGACGCGGCGCTGCTGCGCAAGACGCTGGCGCCCTACGCCAACGCCCAGGCCCTTGCGACCGACGGTTTCACGGCCGCCGCCCAGCAGGCAGGCAAGGGCGGCCGCGCTTTCGTCGTCATCGATCCGCCGTTCGAGCGGCCCGACGACTACGACCGCATCGCCGCCACGACCCTCGCGGTCCTGAAGCGCGCGCCCGACGCGGCCCTGGCCATCTGGCTGCCGATCAAGGACCTGGAGACCTTCGACGCCTTTCTGCGGACGATGGAAAACGTCGCGCCAAAAACTGTCATGGGTAACCTGCTAGTCGCCGAGCTTCGTCTCCGGCCTCTGACGGATCCCATGAAGATGAATGGCTGCGCGATGGTGATGATCGGCGCGCCAGCCTCGGTCGACGAGGCGGCGGCGCAGGCTGGCGGCTGGCTTGCGTCGCGCCTTGGCGAGACCGGCGGCCGTTCGCGCGTCTGGCGGACCTGACTTGGAGGTCAAGGCCACCCCCAGCTTCGGCGAAACCCTGCCGGTCTGGCTGAAGATTGGCCTTCTGGGTTTTGGCGGTCCGGCCGGGCAGATCGCCCTCCTGCACCGGGAAGTGGTCGAGCAGCGCGATTGGGTCGATGACGACGAGTTCGCGCGGGCCTTGAGCTTTTGCATGCTGCTGCCCGGGCCCGAGGCCCAGCAACTGGCCACCTGGCTGGGCTGGCGGCTGCACGGCGTCCGCGGCGGGCTGGCGGCGGGGCTGCTGTTCGTGCTGCCGGGCCTTCTGGTCATGCTGGGCCTGTCGGCGCTGTACGTCGTCCATGGCCGCTCGGACTGGGCCGGACCCGTGCTGCTAGGCTTGAAGGCGGCGGTGGTGGCGCTAGTGCTGCAGGCCCTGCTGAAGATCGGCCAGCGTGCGATCAAGGACCGGCTCGCCGCCTTCGTCTGCGGCGCGGCCTTCGCCCTGTTGGCCTTCACCACCGTGCCGTTTCCTGTGGTGATCCTGGCGGCCGGCGCGCTGGGCTGGATGACGACGAAGGACGCCGGCCAAGCGGTCGCCCTCGCCTCACCGCCGAAAGGGCAGGGAAGGACGGCCCTGGTCTGCCTGGTCCTGTGGCTGGCCCCGATCGCCCTGGCCTGGCTGCTGGCGCCGGGTTCGACCCTGGCCTGGATGGGATTGTCGTTCGGCGGGCTAGCGGCGATCAGTTTCGGCGGGGCCTATGCGGCCTTGGCCTATATCGGCCAGGCGGCCTCGGCGCTGGGTTGGCTGACGGCGAACCAGATGCTGGACGGCCTGGGCCTGGCCGAGACCACGCCAGGGCCGCTGATCCTGGTCTTCGTCTTCGTCGGCTTCGTCGGCGCCTTCCAGACCGCTGCCCCCGAGTGGGCCTGGATGGTCGGCGTGCTGGGCGGGCTGATGGCGGCCTGGGTGACCTTCGCCCCATCGTTCCTGTGGATCTTCGCCGGCGGGCCGCTGTTCGAGCGCTGGGGACGCAAGCCCAAGCCATCGCGCGCCCTGGCCCTGATCTCGGCCGCCTCGGTGGGGGTGATCGGCCAACTGGCGCTGTGGTTCGCCGTCCACCTCTTTTTCCGCAGCGGCCAGACGATGGAAGTGGCGGGCCTGGTCAAGGTCTTGTTGCCGGATGTCGCCAGCCTGGACTACGGGGCCGTAGGGCTGACGGTCCTGGCCTTGATGCTGACCTTCGCCACGCGCCTGCCGATGCTGGCGATGATCGCCACACTCGTGCTCAGCGGCGTGCTTCTGAAGGTCTTCGGGATCGCCTGACCTAAGGTCAGCATTTTTTGCGATTGCGAACGTGTTTTCCGTGTTATGCTGCACCGCAATAGATCGCTGTCGCCCTGCTGGGTTTTTGGGAGCTGCCCCATGGTTTCGATCTTCTCCTTTCTTCCCGAATTCCAGGCCGACAAGGTCGAGCCCGAAACCGCGCCGCGCGTCGCGGTCGGAGCGGTCTCGCCGCTGTGGCTGATGTTCGGCGGCGCCGCCATGGCCGGCGCCTCCTACTGGTGGTGGACCAATCGCTGGCGCGAGGCGGTGAACCTCGAGGCCGTGCTGGCCTTGACGCCCGAACCGGTAGCCCCTCCGGCCGAGAGCGTGGCGGTGCTGCAGGACGAGGCAGCGCCTGTCGCCGAGCCGATCGTCGAGGCGGTCGCCCTGGCCGTCGAGACGACCGAGACGGCGCTGGACGCCGCGGAGGAAATCGCCGAGACGGCCGCCGCGTCTGTGGTTCACACCGTCGCCGCCGCCAGCGCGGATCTCGCCGAGGCCGTGGTCGAGCCGGAGCCGGTCGTCTCCGAGGCGGTCCAAGCGCCGGTCGAGGCCGCCGTCGAGATCGCCGAAGCGGCTCCTCCCCAAGCCGTGGTCCCCGAGGTGTCCGCCTCGGTTGAGGAGACCGTCGACGACCTGACCCGTCTGGTCGGAGTCGGCCCCAAGCTGGCCGCCTCGCTCGCGGAGCTGGGCGTGACCAAGTTCAGCCAGATCGCCGCCTGGACGCCGGAGGAGATGGCCTCGTTCGACCAGCTGCTGAACCTGAAGGGGCGCGCCGAGCGCGACGCCTGGATCGCCCAGGCCCAGCGTCTGGCGACGCCTCTGAACGCTTGAGTTCGAAGAGGGCTTGAAAGCGCGTCGAGCTCCGGCGCTCTTTCGTGCAGGATAGGCCGCTAAAGCCCGAACGCCGCCAGCAGCCGATCCGCCGCGGCCGAGGCGGGAAGCTCGCCTTGCCGTACCGCCGCCTCCAGCTCCGGAACCAGAACCGCCACGGCGGGCGAGTTGCGGAACGCCTCGTCCAGGCGGTCGCGAACCATCGCCCACATCCAGCGGGCGTCCTGGTCGGCGCGACGGGCCGCGCGCGCGCCATTGGCGGTCATCACCGCCCGGTGACGCTGGATTTGGCTCCACAGCACGTCCAGTCCCTGACCAGTCAAGCCAGAGGTCGTCAGCACCGGCGGCGTCCAGTCCGGATGGGCGGGGGTTAGGATGTGCAGGGCGTTGCGATAGTCGCGCGCCGAACGCTCGGCCCTGGCCGGATCGGCGTCGGCCTTGTTGATCACCAGGAGGTCGGCCAATTCGATCAGGCCCTTCTTGATGCCCTGCAACTCGTCGCCGCCGCCGGGGATCAGCACGGCCAGGAAGATGTCGACCATGTCGGCCACCACCGTCTCGGACTGGCCGACGCCGACCGTCTCGATGATGACGACGTCGAAGCCGGCCGCCTCACACAGCAACATCGCCTCGCGGGTCTTGCGCGCCACCCCGCCCAGGGCGCCGCCGGATGGCGAGGGGCGGATATAGGCGTTGGCCTGGACGCTCAGTCGCTCCATCCGCGTCTTGTCGCCCAGGATCGAACCGCCGTGGCGGCCGGATGAGGGATCCACCGCCAGAACCGCCACCTTGTGCCCCGCGTCAACCAAGTTGCAGCCGAACCGTTCTATGGTCGTGGACTTGCCCGCGCCAGGGACGCCGGTGATGCCGATCCGCTGGGCGCGGCCTGTCAGCGGCATCAGACGCGAGAGCAGGGCGCGCGCGGCGGCCTGGTGGTCGGCCCGGCGGCTCTCGACCAGGGTGATGGCGCGCGCCAAGGCCGCACGGTCGCCGGCGACCAGGCGTTGTTCCAGCGAGTCTATGTCGAGAGCGGGCCGCACCCGTTGGACTTAGAGGACGACGGCGGTCCCGGAAACCGAAACCATCATCATCTGGGCGTTGGGACCGACGGTGTTGTAGTCGAGGTCGACAGCCAGGATGGCGTTGGCGCCGATCTTCTCGGCCTCCTTGACGAGGTTCTTCATGGCGTCCTCGCGGGCGCGGGCCAGGACGCGCTCATATGACTTGGAGTGGCCGCCGACGAAGTCGCGGATCGCCGCGAGGAGGTCCAGCACGACATTGGCGCCCAGGATCGACTGGGCGTAGATCGCGCCCTTGTACTCCCGGACGGGATGGCCCTCGATGAACGGCGTGGTCGTGATCAGCATCCGGGAATCCTGGCGGACTGTAAGGTTAACTTAGGCGCAAACGGCACTGTTCGCGAGAGGCTCCCCTTCGAAGCGAGACTTTCCATGGCGACGTTCGCTCGACGGGGGAATCTGAGGGCTCGGCCCTTTCGGCGCGGCCACGCTTCGGGCAGATTGCCGGCGTTTGCCGTGCCCGGAGCCGCCTGGTGATCTTCGCGAAGTCGCACATCGAGCTGCACAACATCCGCAACAATGTGGAGCGGGTGAAGAAGCTCTCCGACAACGTCGTCGGCATCGGTCCGCTGGGAATCGGCCTGGACGGCCTGCTGACCTGGATCCCCGGGGCCGGCGAGCTATACAGCCTGGGCGCTGGCGGCCTGATCGTGCTGGACGCCGTACGGGCTCGCGCCGCGCCGATGATCGTGATCCAGATCTGCGCCATCATCCTGATCGACACGGTGGCCGGCTCGATCCCGGTGGCCGGCAAGGCGGTCGACGTGCTGTTCACCGGCCACAAGTGGTCGGCCGACATGCTGACCAAGCACATGGACGACACCATCTATTTCGAAGGCTCGCGCAAAGACGTGCAGGCCACCCAGGAATACCGTGAGCTGCTGGCGCGTATTCAGTCGGGCAAGGAGCGCCGCCGGGTCGTGTTCCTGGGCTGACGGCCGTAGCAACGCGGGACCGAGCGGAGCGTTCAGGCAAGCATGACCGACGATCTTTCCCTCTCCTCCGGCTACGCGGACCGCCATCAGGACCGCCGCGCCAAGGCCCACCGCGCCTGGCGCTCGGCCGAGACGATCAAGCGCCTGTCCGACCGGCTGATCGGCGTCGGGCCGATCGGTCTGGGGCTGGACGGCGTGCTGGCCTGGGTGCCGGGCGCGGGCCTGGCCTATGGCTTGGGAGCAGGGGGGCTGCTGCTGTTCCACGCCTTCCATGCCGGCGCTTCGGCGGCGACTCTGGCGCGGATGACGGCCTATCTGGCGGCCGACAACCTGTCCGACACGGTGCCGGTCGCCGGCTGGCTGGTCGACACCCTGTTCCCCGGCCACCTGATGGCGGCCAAGGCGCTGCAGAAGGATATCGAAGCCCGTCACGGCTTGCCCGACGAGGTGGCCCTGGAACGTTCGAAGAAGAAGCGCGGGCTGTTTCGGCGGAAGACCGCTAGCGGATAGGCGGCAGGTCAACCAGACGCAGCGAGACGCTAGGCAGGACGAGGGCCGTCACGGTGTCCTGCGCTGAGTGGCGCGTGATCTCGCGATAGACGCCTTCGATCGGGGCGCGATGGACGATGATCGTGTCGGTGTTTACGTCGACGACCCAGTAATCGCGGACGCCGTGTTCGGCATAGAGATCGGCCTTGAACGCGAGGTCGTAGCGGATCGTCGAGTCGGCAATTTCGATCACGAGGCCGACATTGCTGCCGTTCACCGTGCTCAGCGGCAGCGAGGCGTCATATAGGTAAAGATCAGGATCCGGCGCATAGGTTGGGGCCAAGCGTAGCGTTGAGTCCACGATGATTTCGATCGCCTCGCCAACGGTCGCCCAGAAGCGCTTGGCAAGCTGCATCTTCACGCGGGTATGCGGCGTACCTTCCGGGGCCATTTCGACCAGCGCTCCGTCGATCAGCTCGACGCGGGCGCCCTCGTCGAGGATGCCAGCCTCCTGCATGCGCAGCACATCGTCCAGCGTGAAGCGGTGCTGTTGGGACGTTTCCAGCGCTCGGACCAGGGCGTTCATACAGTGAATGTACCACGCGGGTAGCTACCCGCACAGTCGCCCGCTAAGCCGCTTCCTGTGTGTACCCCAGCTGCCGGTTCAGCTGATCGAGCAGCTCGATCGCCGCCTCCGCAATCACGGTGCCGGGCGGGAAGATCGCCGCGGCGCCGGCGTCGCGCAGGGCCTGGAAGTCCTGGGGCGGGATGACGCCGCCCACGACCATCAGGATATCGTCGCGACCCTGCCGGGCCAGTTCGGCCTTCAGTTCCGGGGCCAAGGTCAGATGGCCGGCGGCCAGGGAGGAGGCGCCCACCACGTGGACGTCGTTCTCCACCGCCTGACGGGCCGCCTCGGCCGGGGTCTGGAACAGCGGCCCGATGTCGACATCGAAGCCCAGGTCGGCGAAGGCGGTGGCGATGACCTTCTGGCCCCGATCGTGGCCGTCCTGGCCCATCTTGGCGATCAGGATGCGCGGCCGTCGGCCGTCGGCCTGTTCGAACGCCTCGACCATGGCCTTGGCGCGGGCAGTGGTCGGATCAGCCCCGGCCTCCTTCATATAGACCCCCTGGATCGACTTGATCTCGGCGCGGTGGCGGCCGAACACCTTCTCCAGCGCGTAGCTGATCTCGCCGACGGTGGCCTTGGCGCGGGCGGCGTCGACGGCCAGGGCCAGCAAGTTGCCGGTTCCGCGCGCGCCATCTTCCAGCGCCTTCAGCGCGGCCTCGGTCGCGGCCGGATCGCGCTCGGCCTTCAGGCGGGCCAGCTTCTCCAGCTGGGCGGCGCGGACGGCGCTGTTGTCGACCTTCAGCACCGGGATGTCGTCGGCGACCTGGGGCTTGTAGCGGTTGACGCCGACCACGCTCTGCTTGCCGCTGTCGATGCGGGCCTGGGTGCGGGCCGCGGCCTCCTCGATGCGCAGCTTGGGCAGGCCCTTCTCGATGGCCTTGGCCATGCCGCCCAGCGCCTCGACCTCCTCGATGTGAGCGAGCGCCTTCTGGGCCAGCTCATAGGTCAGGCGTTCGACATAGTAGCTGCCGCCCCAGGGATCGGCGACCCGGGTCGTGCCGCTCTCCATCTGCAGGAACAGCTGGGTGTTGCGGCTGATCCGGGCCGAAAAGTCGGTCGGCAGGGCCAGGGCCTCGTCCAGGCTGTTGGTGTGCAGGCTCTGGGTCTGACCGTTCACGGCGGCCATGGCCTCGACGCAGGTGCGAGCGACGTTGTTGAACACGTCCTGGGCGGCCAGCGACCAGCCGGAGGTCTGGCTGTGGGTGCGCAGGGATAGCGAACGGTCGTCCTTGGGCGCGAACTCGCGCTTCATCATGCGAGCCCACAGCAGGCGGGCCGCGCGCATCTTGGCGACCTCCATGAAGTAGTTCATGCCGATGGCCCAGAAGAACGACAGGCGCGGCGCGAACTGGTCGATGCTCATGCCGGCCGCGACCCCGGCGCGGGCGTATTCGATCCCGTCGGCCAGGGTATAGGCCAACTCAAGGTCGGCCGTCGCCCCGGCCTCCTGCATGTGGTAGCCGCTGATCGAGATCGAGTTGAACTTGGGCATGTTCGCCGAGGTGAAGGCGAAGATGTCCGAGATGATCCGCATCGAGGGCGCGGGCGGATAGATGTAGGTGTTCCGCACCATGAACTCTTTGAGGATGTCGTTCTGGATCGTCCCCGACAGCTTGTCGGGCGAGACGCCCTGTTCCTCGGCCGCCACGATGTAGAGCGCCAGGATCGGCAGCACCGCGCCGTTCATGGTCATCGAGACGCTCATCTTGTCGAGCGGGATGCCGGAGAACAGCGTGCGCATGTCCAGGATCGAGTCGATGGCGACACCCGCCATGCCGACGTCGCCCTTCACCCGCTCGTGGTCCGAGTCATAGCCGCGGTGAGTGGCTAGGTCGAAGGCCACCGACAGGCCCATCTGACCGGCGGCCAGGTTGCGGCGATAGAAGGCGTTGCTGTCCTCGGCCGTCGAGAAGCCCGCATACTGCCGCACCGTCCACGGGTTGGTCACGTACATGGTCGGATAGGGGCCGCGCACATAGGGCGCGACGCCGGGATAGCCGCCGAGGAAATCCAGTCCCTCGATGTCGCTAGCGTCGAAGGCCGGAGCGACATCGACGCCCTCGGGCGTGTTCCAGGCCTCGCCTTGCGGAGCGGGCGCGGAGGCGACCTTGGCGAAGTCGATGGTGGTGAAGTCGGGGAACTTGCTCATGGCTCTCAAGCGCCCTCGAAGGCGGCGGCGAAGCGGATCGGCGTCAGGGCCGGGCAGCCGCTGTCGGGGCCGGGCAGGCGGACATCGGGACCGGCGACGGCGAAGGCTGCCGGGTCCGGCGTCTCGACCTCGGGCGGCTTGTCGTCCGCGTTGGGGAAAACGGTGACGCCCAGGATCTTGCGGCACCCGTCGGCGAAGGCGGCTTCCTGCGCCGCCCGGGTGTTGACGACGGCGTCGGCGACAAGGCCGCCCTCCAGCGCCTTGATGATCCCGCCGGCGGCCTCGATGGCCTGGAAGCCGCCCCAGGCGGCGCGGGCCAGCTGGTCGGTCAGGCTGTCCAGGTACCAGGCCCCGCCGGCCGGGTCGGCGACACGGCCCAGGTTGCTCTCCTCCATCAAAACCAGCTGGGTGTTGCGGGCCTGACGGCGGGCGAAGGCGGTGGGCAGGCCGATGGCGTCGGTAAAGGCGTCCAGCACGATGGCGTCGGCCCCGCCGACCGCGCCGGCGAATCCAGCCGAGGTCAGGCGCAGCAGGTTGGTCCAGGCGTCGGCCTTGGCCAGCATGCGGCGCGAGGAGCGGGCCTCGATCTTCGGCGCGACCGTGACGCCGCAAGCCTGCGTGAGCCGCGCCCACATCGCCTTGGCCGCCCGCACCTTGGCGACGCCGGTGAAATATTCCCCGTCCAGGCTGACGCCCAGGACGATGCGGCCGAAGGCTTCGTCTATCGACAGGCCCGAGCGGACCAAGGCCTTGGCGTAGGCCAGAGCGCTGGCTGTCATCACGGCCAATTCCCCGGTGTTCGACGCACCGGCCTCGTGGGCGGCGCGGCCGGTCGCCAGGAACAGGCTGGCCTTGGCGTAGGTCCCCGCTAGGCGCGCGGCGACCGTGGCGGCGCTGAAGACGTGGCTCTCGATCGGGCCCGGGCTGGTTCCGGCCTGGGCGAAGGCGGTCAAGGGGTCCAGATGAAAGGCCAGCGGCGCGTTTGGCGCGGCCTTGGCCAGGACGCCCAGCCAGTCGGCGGCCTTGGGGCCCAGGAAGCCGGCGTCCAGGGCGACGGGGGCCAGATCAAGCAGCACGCCCGACAGGGCCTTGGAAAGATCCTCCGCCGAGCCGACCGCCACGCCATTCGCGCCGGTGGGGTCGATCTGCAGCAGCACGGACGCCGCGCCATTCTCCAGATCGGCCAGGACATCCTTGGCCGTATGGGCTGGATCGGGGTGGGCGGCGCGGACGCGCAGGTCCCAGGGACGCTCAGGATCGCGCACCCGCAGGTCCCGGGCCACCGCGACGCCGTCCTGCGCGGTGTACAGCGGCTGGATCGTCAGGCCGTCAGGCGTCTTGACGGTCAGGGCCTCGTCGAAGCTCTGCCCCTTGAGGGTCTTCTCGACCAGCGCCATCCAGCGCGCACGGGCGGCCATGTCGCCTTGGGCGCCAAATTCCTCGGCCAGGGGCTTCGTCGCCACGGTCAAAGCGTCTCTCTCCTGCGGTGCAGCATTTTTTGCTTTTCGAACGAGATGCGCCCCTGCCGTTAGGGCCGTCAAGCCTTGCGCCAAGTCTTCTCTTCGCCTTGCATCCGAGCCAAACGCGCGTTTAATCTGATCGGTGATCATATATTCGGCGTCTCAAGCCGAACGCCAAAGGGGAGCCTTTCATGGCCTTGCCGCCCATCCTGCGTGACCGCCTGCGCCTGCCGGTCATCGCCTCGCCGCTGTTCATCATCAGCAATCCCGACCTTGTGATCGCCCAGTGCAAGGCCGGGATCGTCGGTTCGTTCCCGTCGCTGAACGCCCGCCCGATTTCGCAGCTGGACGAGTGGTTGCACCGGATCACCGAGGAACTGGCCGCTCACGATAGGGCCCACCCCGAAGCGCCCAGTGCGCCGTTCGCCGTCAACCAGATCGTCCACAAGACCAACAACCGGCTCGAGGAGGACATCGAGTTGTGCGTGAAGCACAAGGTCCCGGTGGTCATCACCTCGCTGGGCGCGCGTGAGGACCTGAACGCCGCGATCCATTCGTATGGCGGCATCACCCTGCACGACGTCATCACCGACCGCTTCGCCCGCAAGGCCATTGAGAAGGGCGCGGACGGGCTGATTCCGGTCGCGGCCGGCGCGGGCGGTCATGCCGGCACCCTGTCGCCGTTCGCCCTGATCCAGGAGATCCGTCAGTGGTTCGACGGGCCGGTGGCGCTATCGGGCTCGATCGCCTGCGGCCGCTCGATCCTGGCCGCCCAGGCCATGGGCGCGGACCTGGCCTATATCGGCTCGGCCTTCATCGCGACCGAGGAAGCCAATGCGGTCGAGGGCTACAAGCGGGCGATCGTCGAGGGGCAGGCCGATGGCATCGTCTATTCGAACCTGTTCACCGGTGTGCATGGCAACTACCTGCGCGCGTCGATCGTCGCCGCGGGCCTGGATCCCGACAACCTGCCGCAGAGCGACCCGTCCAAGATGAGCTTTGGCTCGGGCGGTAATCAGGAAGCCAAGGCCTGGCGCGATATCTGGGGCTCGGGCCAGGGCATCGGCGCGATCAAGGCGGTGCTGCCGGCCGCCGAACTCATCGCCAGGTTCTCGGCGGAGTATGAGCAAGCCAAGGCCGAACTGGCGGCCAAGACGGCGCTGACTTCCGGAAATCATTTGGCTTTCGCCGCCGAGTAGGCGGGTGGGGCGCGGGGACAGGACGTCGTCTGTCCCCGCCCTTCGCGGCGGCCGGATGCTGGGAGCGCCTTCAAACGCTCCCGGAGCCGCCACATGTTCGACGACGTCACGCCCCGCCTCGGCCTGCCCTATGTGGTCGCCGCCCAGGCCCAGAAGCACATCCCGATCAATGAGAGCCTGGCCCGGCTGGACGGCCTGGTGCAGCTGGCCGTCGAGAGCCGCGCGGTTTCGGCCCAGCCGGCCAGTCCCGCGAGCGGCGGCGTCTGGATCCTGCCGACGGGCGCGACCGGCGCGGCCTGGGCTGGCCAGCCGGCCGGAACCCTGATGCGCTTCGAGACCGGCGCCTGGGAGGCCCTGACGCCGGCCGAAGGCCTGCTGGCCTGGGTCAAGGACGAGAACCAGATGGTCGCCTTCGACGGCGCGGCCTGGGTCCCGCTGTCGGCGACCTTTCGCAGTCTGACCGCCGCCCAGTCGCCGAACCTGGCCAGCACTCGTCTGGAAATCCTGGAACAGGAGGTGACGCTGTCGGGCGCCTCGACCCCGACGACGATCGCCATTCCGAACCGCGCCATCGTACTGGCCGTTTCCACCCGCACCACGGTCGCGGTGACGGGGGCGACGTCCTACAACTGCGGCGTCTCCGGCGACGCCAGCAAGTTCGGCGGCGCGTTGGGCGCGGCCAAGAACTCCAGCAACATCGGCGTGATCGGGCCGACGGCCTACTATGCCGACACGCCGGTGCTGCTGACGGCGGTGGGCGGAAGTTTCACCGCCGGCAAGGTGCGAGTGGCGATCCACGTGCTGCGGTTCGACGCGCCGGCGGCGGTCTAGGATCTCCTCCCCTCCTGGGTAGGTGGCCCGGAGGGTCGGAGGGGGCTAGCTTTGAATAGACCGTGCTGCCCCCTCCGTCGGCTTCGCCGACACCTCCCCCAAGAGGGGAGGAGATTCGTTTGCTTGACCCTCCGTACGCTCTCCGCTACACGCCGCCTCACCTTTGGGGAGTAGCCGCCCGCGCCTATCAGCGGGCCCCGCCGTCAACATACTTGATCTTCGGATCATGGCGCGGGGAGGGGAAGCGACTGGAGCTTCCTTGGCGAGACCAATGGCGCCGATCTCCGTCCGGGCCGGGTGGGGTATCGACGCTATTGGCATGCGCCCGGCCCGGAGGACTGTTTCAAGTGGAAGCCCTGCTCGTCTCGACCCTGGTCGTGGCCATCGCCGAGATCGGCGACAAGACCCAGCTGCTGGCCATCATCCTGGCCACGCGCTTCAAGAAGCCCGTACCGATCATCCTGGGCATACTGGCCGCCACCCTGGCCAATCACGCCCTGGCCGCGACGGCCGGCTACTGGGTGTCGGACTTCCTGAGCGGCGCCGCGTTCCGATGGGCGATCGCCGTCTCGTTCATCGCCATGGCCGCCTGGGCCCTGATCCCCGACAAGGCCGATGACGAAGACGCGCCCAGCGCCGGCCGTTACGGCGTCTTTTTGACCACGACCATCGCCTTCTTCCTGGTCGAGATGGGCGACAAGACCCAGATCGCCACGGTGGCCCTGGGCGCCAAGTTCCACGCCATCGCCTGGATCGCCGCCGGCACCACCCTGGGCATGATGCTGGCCAACGTGCCGGCCGTGTACCTGGGGGAGGCCGCCACCAAGATCGTGCCGCTGAAGTATGTCCGCATGGGCGCGGCGCTGATCTTCCTCCTGCTTGGCCTGTGGCAGGCAGCGGAGCTGACGGGGCTGTTGAAGTAAGGCCCTCAGTCGCTATGAGGGGCGGAGCAAGGAGTTCCGCCTCTCATGACTGAGCACCCTCGCGGCTGGGAATTCTGGATCGACCGGGGCGGCACGTTCACCGACATCGTCGCGCGGCGGCCGGACGGATCGCTCGTCACCCACAAGCTGCTGTCGGAAAATCCCGAGCGCTATACCGACGCCGCCGTCGCCGGTGTCCGGGTCCTGTTGCCTGAAGGCGCCGGTATTGACGCGGTGAAGATGGGCACGACCGTGGCCACCAACGCGCTGCTTGAGCGTAAGGGCGAGCCCACCGTGCTGGCCATCACCAGCGGCCACGCCGACGCCCTGCGTATTGGCTACCAGGCGCGGCCGAAACTGTTCGAGCGCCATATCGTCAAGCCGGACGCCCTATACGATCGCGTCGTCGAGATCGACGAGCGGATGAGCGTCGAGGGGCGGGTGTTGCGGCCACTGGACGAAGCCGCTGCACGGGCGGGTCTGCAGGCGGCTTATGACGCCGGCTTCCGGGCCGTGGCCATCGTGCTGATGCATGGCTTTCGCTTCACCGACCACGAGGCGCGGGTCGCCGCGATCGCCCGCGAGATAGGGTTCGCCCAGGTCTCGGCCAGCCACGAGGTCAGCCCGCTGATGAAGCTGGTCGGACGGGGCGACACTACGGTGGTCGACGCCTATCTGTCGCCGATCCTGCGGCGCTATGTCGATCAGGTCGCCGGAGCGCTGGGTCACGACACCCGGCTGCTCTTCATGCAGTCGAACGGCGGCCTGACCGACGCGCGGGCCTTCCGGGGCAAGGACGCCATCCTGTCCGGCCCGGCCGGCGGCGTCGTCGGCATGGCGCGGACGGCGGCCGAGGCCGGTTTCGAGCGTGTGATCGGCTTCGACATGGGCGGCACCTCGACCGACGTCTGCCACTATGCCGGCCAGTACGAGCGGGCCTTCGAGACGGTGGTGGCCGGCGTGCGGATGCGCGCGCCGATGATGAACATCCACACCGTGGCGGCCGGCGGCGGCTCGATCTGCTCGTTCGACGGGGCTCGCTTAAGGGTGGGGCCGGCCTCGGCGGGCGCGGTCCCGGGGCCGGCGGCCTATCGCCGGGGCGGGCCGCTGACGGTCACCGACTGCAACATCATGCTGGGCAAGCTGAGGCCGGAGTTCTTCCCCAAGGTGTTCGGGCCGAACGCCGACCAGCCGCTGGACCATGAGGCCGTGATGCGTGGCTTCGAAGCGGTGGCCAGCGAGATCGCTGCGGCGACCGGTCGGGCTATGACCCCACAGGAGATCGCCGAGGGCTTCGTCACCATCGCCGTCGAGAACATGGCCAAGGCGGTGCGGCAAATCTCGATCCAGCGCGGCTACGATGTCACCCGCTATGTGCTGGCCTGCTTCGGCGGCGCGGGCGGACAGCACGCCTGCCTGGTGGCCGACGCCCTGGGCATGACCAAGGTCATGATCCATCCTTTCGCCGGCGTGCTGAGCGCCTATGGCATGGGCCTGGCCGACCTGCGCCTGATCCGCGAGGAGACGGTCGAGCGACCGCTGGACGATGCGGGCGACCTGGCCGGCCGCGCCACGGTGCTCGCGGCCGAGGCCGAGGCGGCGCTCCGCGCGCAGGATGTGCCGATGGCCTCGGTCGAGACGGTGGCCAGTCTGCGCGTGAAGTACGCCGGGACAGACACGCCCCTAGTCGTGCCATTCGGCGATCGGGTGCGGGAAGAGTTCGAGGATCTGCACCAGCGTCGCTTCGGCTTCACCTCACCGGCGACGCCACTAGTAGTCGAGACGTTATCCGTTGAGGCGATCGGGCATTCTGATGCTGGTGCTCCACCGGACTTGAAATCCGTTGGAGCAATCCACAGCGTACCGTTGGCCACCGTCGAGACCCGTATGGCCGGGGCGCTTCACAGCACCCCCGTCTTCGACCGTGAAGCCCTCGCCATCGGTACGGAGATCCTTGGCCCCGCCATCATCCGCGAGGCCACCGGCACCACCATCGTCGAACCCGGCTGGCGCGCCATGGTCGACGCCCATCTGAACCTGATCCTTGACCGCGTCGTCGCCCTGCCGGCCCGCAAGGCGATCGGCACGCAGGCCGATCCGGTCATGCTGGAGGTGTTCAACAACCTCTTCATGGCCGTGGCCGAGGAGATGGGTTTCGCGCTCCAGAACACCGCCTATTCGGTCAACATTAAGGAGAGGCTGGACTTCTCCTGCGCCCTGTTCGACCGCGACGGGAACCTGATCGCCAACGCCCCCCACATGCCGGTGCACCTGGGCTCCATGGGCGACAGCGTACGGGCGATCCGCGACGCGCGCGAGAACGACGGACGGGGCATGAAGCCCGGCGACGTCTACATGCTGAACGCGCCCTATAACGGCGGCACCCACCTGCCGGACGTGACGGTGGTCATGCCGGTGTTCGACGCGGCCGACGCCCTGCTGTTCTACGTCGCCGCGCGCGGCCACCAGGGCGACATCGGCGGCATAACGCCGGGCTCCATGCCGCCGACCAGCCGAACGGTCGAGGAGGAGGGCGTCCTCATCGAGAATTTCCTGCTGGTCGAGGGCGGCCGGTTCCGAGAGGCGGAGACCCGCGCCCTGCTGGCTTCGGGAAAGTGGCCGGCGCGCAATCCCGACCAGAACATCGGCGACCTCAAGGCCCAGGTCGCCGCCTGCGCGCGCGGGGCCGAAGCGCTGACCGGCATGGTCGCCGAGTTCGGCCAGGACGTCGTCGAGGCCTACATGGCCCATGTGCAGGACAATGCCGAGGAGGCCGTCCGCCGCGTCCTGGCGACGACGAAAAGCGGTTCGTTCGTCTACGCGCTGGACGACGGCTCGGTGGTGAAGGTCGCCATCACGGTCGACCAGCAGGCCCGAACGGCCCGTGTCGACTTCACCGGCACGAGCGATCAGGTCCCGACCAACTTCAATGCGCCGGCCTCGATCTGCCGGGCCGCGGCGCTCTACGTGTTCCGCACCCTGGTCGACGACGAGATCCCGATGAACGACGGTTGCCTGCGGCCGGTCGAACTGGTGATCCCCGAGGGCTCGATGCTGCGGCCGCGCTATCCGGCGGCCGTGGTGGCCGGCAATGTCGAGACCAGCCAGGTGGTGGTCGACGCGCTCTACGGCGCGCTGGGCGTCATGGCGGCGGCCCAGGGGACGATGAACAACTTCACCTTCGGCGACGACCGGCGGCAGTACTACGAAACCATCTGCGGCGGTTCGGGGGCGGGGCCGGACTTCGCGGGGACCGACGCGGTCCAGACCCACATGACCAATAGCCGCCTCACCGATCCCGAGGTGCTGGAGGCCCGCTATCCGGTGCTGGTTGAGGCCTTCGCGATCCGGCGCGGCTCGGGCGGTCAGGGGGCGAACCGAGGCGGCGACGGGGTGGTGCGCAAGATCGGCTTCCGCGAGCCGATGACCGCGACCTTGCTGTCCAATCGCCGGCGCGTGCCGCCGTTCGGGCTTGCGGGCGGTGGTGCGGGGCAGGCCGGCAAGGCTCGCGTCGAGCGCGCCGACGGAACCGTGCAGGCGATGGCCGCCACCGATCTCGTGCAGGTCGCCGCGGGCGACGCCATCGTCATCGAGACGCCGGGCGGCGGCGGTTGGGGGAGGGCGTGATGGCTAGAGCTTCGGTTCTCTTCGTCTGCATGGGCAACATCTGTCGTTCGCCCCTGGCCGAGGGGGCGTTCCGGGCGGAAGCCGGACGGCTGGGCCTGGACGTGATCGTCGACAGCGCCGGCACGGGCGGTTGGCACGCGGGCGATCCGCCCGATCCGCGCTCGATCGCGGTGGCGCGCCGCAACGGCGTCGACATCGGCGGCCAGCGGGCGCGCAAGGTGACCAAGGACGACTTCCGCGCCTTCACCCATATCTACGCCCTGGATCACGACAATCTGGAGGGCCTGAGAGCCGTCGCGCCACGCGACGCTACGGCCGAGGTCGGGTTGCTGCTGGATCTCGTCCCTGGCCACGAGGGCAGGGCGGTGGCTGATCCCTACTACGGGGATGACGCCGGCTTCGAGGTGACGTGGCGCGACGTCGTGCTTGGGGCTCAGGCGCTGGCGCGGCGGTTGGTCGACGAGGGCTGGCGTTAAGCTAGTGGAGGGTTTGCCGCCGGGCCGGCGTCACCACGGACTCCATCTCGTCGAACCGCATCGGCAGGGCCTTGCCATCGTTGGCCAGGGCCGTGTTGAGGAAGCGCGCCATGACGGTCACCGTCTCGGGCGTGACGACCATGCCCTCGATCAGCCGGCCGGCGATCTCGGGCGAGGCAGGGCAGACGCCGCAGGCGGTGATCAGCCGCTGCTCGTCCTCGGCATAACCGCCGAAACAGGGCGCCGAAACGCACAGCGGGCGACGGACCTGACCCTCGATGGCGCTCATCATCAGGATGAAGGCGCTGGCCACGCGGGGCGAAACCAGGCCGCCGACCTTCTTGGACAGCCGCGCGCCAGGCTCCTCGCCCAGCACCCGGGCGGTGACCCATTGGCGCAGCATCCACAACAGGATGCGCTCGCCCTCGGCGAGGCCCACGGGGCCGCAATGGTCGAGGTGGGCGTCGACGAAGGGATCGGGGAAATGGTCGGGCCGCAAACCGGAAATCTCCTCGCCTGGCAGGGGGCCGACACCCGCCCTGGCGAACCGACTTCGGTAAGCGGCCCGACGCGTTCTTGCGAACACTTCGCAACTAAACGCGACGCGAACTTGCGAGTCAATCGCAAAAATTAGCGACGCCTCTCAGCCGCCGAAGCCGCCCTTGAACCCGCCGCTGGAGGCATAGCTGCGACCGCCGCCAAAGCCGCCGCGCGAGACGACCGAGGTGCGGGTCTGGATCTTGGGCGGAGCCTGGCGGATGGCGTCGGGCGGATCGATGCTGGTCTTGGTGATGACCGTACGGCCGGTGCCGTAGTCGCGGCCCAGGCGTCCGCCCCAGGTGGAATAGTAGCCGCCGCCGTACTCGTCGTCGCGGCGATAAAGACCGGTGCCCCGATAGTAGCCGCCGCCGGCGTTATCCAGCATGCGGCCGATCACGAAGCCGGCCAGCAGGGGCCCGAAGACGCTATGGCCGTCCGACGCCGTGCGCGGCACGCAGTTGCCGACGCCATAGACCTCCTCGCAGGTGGCGCGGGCCTCGTAGCGCGGGGCGTTCTTGTCGTCGTCCTTCTGGGCGGCGGCGTACGAGGTCTCGCACTGCTGGTCGGAGACCTCGTTGGCCGCCTTGCACTCTTCGAGGGTCTTGTAGCTGAAGGCCTCGACCTGCTCGCCGCGATTGGGATCCCAGCTGGCCTGGGCGCCGGGGTCGTCGCAGCCGGACAGGGTCAGGGCGGTCGCGCCGGCCAGCATGGTGGTCAGCTTCAGCGAGCTGGAGCGCTTGCGCATCGTCCTGCCCCTCACGAAGTCATGCAGGCGGCGTTCAGCACGCCGACGGCGATCGAGATGCCGGCCAGATAGACGCCGACCGAAATCTCGTTGTTCTCGACCCGCGCCTTAACGTCGGGCAGGGCGAGCACGCGCACGCCTGTGAAGGCGGCGATCTGGACGACGCCGGCCAGGCTGGCCCAGGCGGCGAACTCCAACAGACTGACGGTGTGGCTCAAGGCCGAAGCCAGCGGCAGGACGTAGCCGATCAGCGCTCCGGCCAGGGCGATGGCGGCCGAGACGTTGCCGGCCCGGATCAGAGCCTTCTCGTTGTAGGGCGTGACCCACTGGTAGATGTACTTGAAGGCGATGGTGAACAGGCCGGCCACGACGAAGGCCAGCAGGAACGCCGTCGCGCCGTCCTGGAATGCGCTGAAGTCGAACATCTGGCTCTGGCCCCTCATCAAGCTCGGAATTCGCCCACCGACAGCGGCAGGCCGATCATGGTCTCGTGGCTGACGTCCTTGCTGTCCTCGGGCTCCAGCGTCAGGGCCAGCAGCAGCTCGCGGCCCTCGCCGCCGGCCAGGTCGCGATGGAACAGCATGGTGGTCTGGAACAGACGCCGGTCGGGCCGTTCGCCGTCACGGTCGTAGTAGACGTCTTCCCACAGCGTCACCGGATCCTGCTGCTCGGCCTCGTCGCCGAACCACAGGCGGCGGAACGCGGGCAGCCCCTCGGCCTGGAACGTGCGGGCGCGCAGCCGCTGGCTCCACAGCTCGCGATCGGCGCGGTCGGCCGGATATTCGCTGGCCCACGGGACGAAGACGGTGAAGTCGTTGGCCTTCTGGCCCTCGCGGTCGTCCGAGACAACCTGGAACAGGATCTCGTCATCGGTATAGAAGCGATGCACGAACGCGCCGTCGTTCAGCTGGATCAGACCCTGGGCGGTGATCTCCAGCGTGTCGCGGTCGAGGGCGAACTTGGCTTCACCGCTGAAGCGCCGCCAAGCCAGCGGGTCCAGCACCACCGTTCGGCCGATCGTCACGTTGCGGATGACGGGCAGGGCGGGCCGATCGCCCTCTTTTCTGCCGAAAAGTTTTCCGAACATCGCGCCGAGCGAGCCCTCAAATAGCGGTCCGGCGCATCTATCTGAATGGCGAGACCGGCTCTGTCCCAGGACGCGCTTGCCCTTGGGAGAAGTCGGTCGCAGGATGCCCCCGAACCGCGTCTTGTCAAGCGTACATGTTATGCGTACATGTAACGCATGCCTGCCAAACCGACGAAAAGCGCCCAGGCCGCTGAAAGAACCCGCGCGTGGCGTGAAGCCCGCCGGAACGCCGGCTTCGTGAAGATCGAGGTCTGGGCGCCGGTGGCCTGTAAGCCGGACATCCTTTCGGCCGTCCAGTCGATCGTCGTCGAGTCGGTGCGCGGCCCGGCCTTGAAGACCAACCCCCATCCCCCCAAGGGCGTCAGACACATGGATTCCGTTATCGACACCGCCTGGACGATCCACAGCCTGCGCGACGCGCTGGTGGAAAGCGCCCTTGTCCGCGAAGACGAAATGACCGTCACCGTCGTCGAAGGGGTCGAGCCCGTTCTGCAGGTCGTGATGCATGAGTTCGGCGACCTGCCGGTCTATGTCAGCGGCGGCGCGCTGCAGCTGGTGGTCTCGACCCTGTTGTGGCCCTGCGACGAGCAGAACCACCGCGCGGCCTTCAACGAATTCCTGCTCAAGGCGCAGAAGATCGTGCCGCTATCGAATTTCGGCATCACCACGGTGGATGGCCGCGACTATTACGAGCTGATGGGCGAGATCTCATCCAAGACCACCCTGCAGACGCTGGTCATCGAGCTGCGCACCCTGGCCGACAACGCCATCGCCGCCGCCAGCGACTTGCGCGAGTCGTTCGAAAAGAGCCGCGTCGCGGCCGCCTAAGCTAGAGATCTGGAGAACTATCGATGTCGATCTGGAGCAAGCTCTCCGCTCTCTTCCGCGGCGCCGCCCATGACGGGGCGCAGACGGTGGTGGACGCCAACGCCCTGCGGATCCTGGACCAGGAAATCCGCGACGCCGACAACGCCCAGGGCAAGGCCCGGGACGAGCTGGCCAAGCTGGTCGCCCGCCGCCGCGCCCTGGAGACCGAGGTCGCCCAGTTGACCGACCAGTCGCGCAAGTACGAGTCCTCGGCCCGCGCGGCCATGAACAAGGGCGACCAGGCTCTGGCCCTGGAAGTCGCCCAGCGGATCGCCGACCTCGAGAAGGACGCCGGCCAGAAGTCAACGCAGATGACCGAGCTGCGGGCCGCCGAAGAGAAGCTGCGTACGATCATCGCCCAGACCGACACCAAGGTCGAAGCCCTGCGTCGCGAGATCGAAATCGTGAAGGTCAACGAGAGCGTCCAGAAGGCCCAGGCCGCCGTGATCTCGCGCTCGGGTTCCGCCAGCGGCGTCGTCGGCTCGGCCGCCGATAGCCTGAAGCGCATCAAGGAACGCCAGTCGGTCCGCGAGGAGCAGTTCCGTCTGCACAGCGAGGCCGAGGATCGCAAGACCGGCGCCGACCTGGACGCCAAGCTGGCGGCCGCCGGCATTCTGCCGGGCGGCGGCGGCGCCGAGGACGTGCTGGCCCGCCTGATGGCCCCGAAGGACGAGGCCCTGCCCGCCCCGATGCTGGCCATCGAGGACAAGGTCAAGGTTTCCAAGGACGGCTCGGACGCCTGATGCGCCGCCTCACCCTGACGCCTCGGCCGGACTGGAAGTCCAAGGCCGAGGCGGTCGGCTTCACCTGGCATCACGCCGACGGCCGCCGCTACTGGGACGAGCGGGCGGCCTACGCCTTCACGCTCGAGCAGATCGAAGGCCATATCGAGCCCGCGACCGAGGCGCTGCACAAGCTGTGTCTGGCGCTGGTCGAGGACGCGGTGAAGAGCGACGCCCTGATGGCGCGTCTGCGGATCCCTGAAGCCTCGCGCGACGTGGTCGCCGCCTCGTGGAAGGCGAAGGATCCCTCGCTCTACGGCCGCTTCGACTTCTTCTACGATGGCGCGGGGCCGCCCAAACTCTACGAATACAACGCCGACACCCCGACCAGCATCTACGAGGCCGGCGTGTTCCAGTGGCTGTGGCTGGAGGACCTGATCCAGCACGGCGCGTTGCCTGAGAGCACCGACCAGTTCAACAGCCTGCACGACCAGCTGGCCGAGCGGTTCAAGGCGATCTTCCCGAACGGCGGCTTCGTCCACTTCGCCAGCGACCCCGATTTCGTCGAGGACCGTCAGACCGTGCGGTTCCTGGAAGACATGGCGACCCTGGCGGGCCTGGAGCCCAAGTTCGTGCCGATCCAGCAGATCGGTCTCGACGCCGACGGCCGCTTCGTCGACCAGGACAACTACATCATCGGCGCGATCTTCAAGCTGCACCCCTGGGAAGAGATGCTGCGCGAGCCCTATGCGGCCAATATCGCGGCTTCGAAGACCCTGTTCCTGGAGCCGCCGTGGAAGGCGGTGCTGTCGAACAAGGCGCTGCTGCCGCTGCTGTGGGAGCGTCATCCGGGTCATCCGAACCTGCTGGAGACCTATTTCGACGATGATCTCAGGGTTGAGCGCCTGGGGAGCAGCTACGCCCGCAAGCCGCTGTTCAGCCGGGAAGGAGCCAATGTCGAGCTCTGGAAGGACGGCCGCAAGGGTCGGGTGCTGGACCAGGGCTATGGCGAGGAGGGCTGGATCCGCCAGGAACTGAAGCCGCCGCCCAAGTTCGGCGTGAACTATCCGGTGGTCGGCTCCTGGGTCATCGGCGACCAGCCGGCCGGCATCGGCGTGCGCGAGGACCGGGGGCGGGTGACGCGGGATCGCTCGCGGTTCATTCCGCACATCATCGAGGGGTAATTATCACCGTATCCCCGGCGAAGCCGCGGCTGATCAGAGCGCTCTCAGGATGCCGACCACCTGGGCCACCGCCTGCTGGTCGGTGTCGCGCATCTCGGCCGGCATGAAGCCCATGGTCACCAGGCGTGAGGTCGGATTCGCGCTAGGCAGCGGGCCGGAGAACGAGCCGTGGACCTCGCGCACGCCCGTTCGCCGCACCAGTTCGGCCACGTTGTTCGCACGTACGCCAGCGCCCGCCAGGATGCGGATGCGGCCGTCGGCCTGGGCGACCAGCTGGGCCAGGTGTTCGGCGCCCGCCAGAGCGGTCAGAGCGCCGCCCGAGGTCAGCACTCGCTCGAAGCCCAGGGCGATCGCCGCCTCCAGCGCCGCGGCCTGGTCGGCCACGAAGTCGAATGAGCGGTGCAGGGTCATGCCCAGGCCGCGAGCGTGCTCGACCAGCTTTTCCAGCACGTCCAGGTCCAGCTCGCCGTCGGGTCGGTTCGCGCCGATCGAGACGCCGGCCAGGCCATGGTGACGCACGGCGTCGATGTCGTGGCGCATGGCGTCCAGGTCGCGGGCGTCGTAGCAGAAGTCGCCGTTGCGCGGGCGGATGATCGGATAGATCGGAATCGGCGCGCTGGCGGCCAGGGCCATCAGGCCGGGGGCGGGGGTGAGACCCTGCAGACCCAGCGCCGCGCAGAGTTCGATCCGATCCGCCCCGCCGGCGATCGCCGCCGCCAATCCTGCGGGCGTATCGACACAGACTTCGAGGAGGACGCGGTCTTTCGCGAGATCAGGGGCGGCGGTCATGGTCTTCTCTGCACGCGTGTTACGGATTCGGCGCGATCTTCTTGGAGCATACGGCGATGATGAATCGTAGAGGCCTGGTCGGCGCCACCCTGGCCGGATCGGCGATGATCGGCGCACGGGCGGCGGCCGCGGCGGCAAGCGTGAAGCTGGACGGGCCGTGCGTGATCTCGACCTGGGACTTCGGCGTCGCCGCCAACCAGGCCGCCTGGGCGGTGCTGTCCAGGGGCGGCCGAGCGCTGGACGCGGTCGAGGCTGGGGCCCGCGTGCCCGAGCAAGACCTCAAGAACCACAGCGTCGGCCGAGCCGGCTATCCGGATCGCGACGGCCATGTCTCGCTGGACGCCTGCATCATGGACGAACTGGGCAACTGCGGCGCGGTCGCGGCTCTGGAGCACATCGACCACCCGATCTCGGTGGCGCGCAGGGTCATGGAGAAGACGCCGCACGTGATGCTGGTCGGGGCCGGGGCCCTGCAGTTCGCGCTGGAGCAGGGGTTCAAGTACGAGGAGCTGCTGACGCCGGAGTCCAAGGCCGCCTGGGAGACCTGGAAGAAGGACGCCAGGTACCAGCCCAAGGCCAACAGCGAGGTCGGGGACTACGGCAAGACGACGGGTCGCCTGGGAACGCCGGGCGGGGCGAACAATCACGACACCATCGGCATGCTGGCCATTGACGCCAAGGGGAACATCGCCGGCGCGTGCACGACCAGCGGCATGGCCTGGAAGATGCGCGGCCGGGTCGGGGACAGCCCGATCATCGGCGCGGGTCTCTATGTCGACAACGAGGTCGGCGGGGCCACCTCGACCGGCGTCGGCGAGGAGGTGATCCGCAACGTCGGCAGCTTCCTGGTCGTCGAGCTGATGCGCCAGGGTCGTTCGCCCGAGGCCGCCTGCCGCGAGGCCGTCGAGCGGATCCTGAAGAAGAAGCCCCAGGCCAAGGACATCCAGGTCGGCTTCCTGGCTGTCAACAAGGCGGGCGAGGTCGGGGCCTGGGCGATCCAGTCCGGCTTCAGCTACGCCTTGTGCGACGCGCGCAAGCAGGACCTGCTGCTGCCGGGGAAGGCCACCTACCTGACCGCCTCCTAAAGTGGATAGGCGAACGGAGAACGCGGTTATAGCGTGCGCGCCTCGAGCCGATCGACGACCAGCAGGAGACCGCCATGTGCGACGACGAGATCCACCCCGGCCTCATACAGGATCCGACCCTTTCCCGCCGCAGGTTCGGCCTGCTGACCGCGGCCCTGACCGGGGTCGCGACCGTGGCTCACGCCGACGACGCGGTCGAGGAGAAGGACGTCGAGATTAAGACCGCCGACGGTGTCGCCGACGCGGCCTTGTTCTATCCGAAGGGCAAGGGCAAGTGGCCGGCAGTGCTGGTGTGGCCCGACATTTGGAGCCTGCGGCCCGTGTTCCGCCAGATGGGCCGCCGCCTGGCCGCGTCCGGCTATGTGGTGCTCGTGCCCAACCTCTACTACCGGACCAAGAAGGCGCCCGTGATGGAAGGCGCGATGAACTTCGCCGATCCCAAGGATCGCGAGACGATCATGAGCCTGGCCAAGACCGTCACGCCGACGACGGCGGTGCTGGACGCCAAGGCGTTCGTTGCCTTCCTCGACGCCCAGCCGCAGACCGATAAGGCCAAGCGCGTTGGGACCCAGGGCTACTGCATGGGCGGTCCGCTGGCGTTCCGCACGGCTGGCGCCATTCCTGAGCGCGTCGGCGCCGTGGCCAGCTTCCACGGGGGTGGCCTGACGGCGGAAGGGGCTGACAGCCCCCATCTGCTGATCCCGAAGACTAAGGCCAGCTACCTGGTCGCCATCGCCGACAACGACGACCAACGCGACCCGGCCTCGAAGGACAAACTGAAGGCGGCCTTCGCCGAGGCCAAGCGGCCGGCCACGGTCGAGGTCTATGCCGGCGCGAACCACGGTTGGACGGTCCCAGGCAGCCAAGCCTACAACGAGGCCGCCGCCGAGAGGGCCTGGAGCGAATTGCTGGCGCTGTACAAGAAGGCGCTGGGATAGGGCTGAGTCTTCAGGGCTTCAACGGCTTATAGGGCGACGGTGGCCGCGGGTGCAGCCAGCCGCCGTCGTTCAGCCAGTCGGCCAGCCGATCGGGCCAGTGCTGGACCGACAGGCTCTCGGAATGGGCGGCGATGTTGAAGCCGTGGTCCATGTCGGCGAACATGTGCAGCTCGGCCGACACGCCGGCCTTGCGAAGCTGGCTGTAGAGCGTCATCGCCGGCTCGGCGCAGCACTGGTCCAGGGAGCCGGCGGTGATGAAGGCGGGCGGCGCGTCCGCCGTGGCCTGGGCCGGGACGCCTAACGGGCCGGGATAGACCAGCACCTGAAAGTCGGGACGCGCGCTGGTCGCGTCCAGCGGATCGTCCGAGTGCGACTGGGCCGGCGCGGGATTGTCGGCGACCAGTTCAACCAATTCGCCGCCGGCTGAAAAGCCCATCACGCCGATGCGATGCGGGTCCACGCCATACTGAGCGGCGTTGGCCCGCACCCACCGGACCGCCCGGCGCAGGTCGGCGGCGGCGTCGCGTTCGATCGCGTAGGTCGATCCCGCCTCGCGCGCCAGGCGATACTTCAGGACGAAGGTGGTGAGGCCATAGCGATTGAGGGCCTTCGCCGGCCCGACGCCCTCGTTGACGAAGACCAGCATGCGATGGCCGCCGCCGGGCGCGATGATGATCGCCGCGCCGTTGGCGTGGCGCGGGTCGGCGGGGAACACTGTCAGCGACGGACTATGGACGTTGCGTACATAGGTGTTCTCGACGATCTCGGCCTCGCCTGACCGTTTCTCCGCGCCCGGCGCGCCATGCGGCCAGAGCGTAACCGTCGCCGGACCAGCGGCCGGTATCTCCGCTGGCGCGGCCAAGAGGGCCATGAAGGCCAGAACGGGGACAAGCATGGCGATCTCCAGAAACACCCCATGGCTCCACATTCTGATCCGCGTTCCAACCAAGACCATGGTCGAGGCGCCTCCGCCGCGAAAACTCACAGCGCCGCCCTTGCGGACAAATAGGTAGGATGCTATCTAATTTAGATAGGAAGCTACCTATCTAAATTGATCGTTGTTCCATGACCTCTGCTCGCATCCTTAACGAACGCACCTTCGCCCAATCGCTGCTGCGTCTGGCGCGCGTCTATCGGCGCGAAGTCAATCGGGCCCTGGCCGCGCACGGCATCTCGGACGCCAAGGCGATGCCGGTGCTGCAGATCGCTCGCGCCGGCGATGGCCTTCGCCAGGGAACTCTGGCCGAGGAGATCGGGGTGGAGGGGCCTTCGCTGGTCCGGATCCTGGATCAGCTGTGCCAGGCGGGCCTGGTCGAGCGGCGTGATGATCCCACCGACAAGCGCGCCAAGACCCTGCATCTGACCGCCGACGGCCAGGCGCTGGCCGCCGTCGTCGAGGACGCGGTGCAGGTGGTGCGCGCCCAGATGCTGGCCGCCGTCGGCGACGAGGACCTGGCCGCCGCGATCCGGACCTTCGTCGCCTTCGAGGCGGCCCTGGACGCCGCGGCCGGGCAGGGGAGCTGAGCGCGTCTTCATGTTTCCCAAGTTTGATCGGCACACGCTGCTGTTCTCGGCGAACAGCTTCGCGGCGGCGATGCTCGCCCTTTATATCGGTTTCGCCCTGGGCCTGCCGCGCCCCTACTGGGCGATGACCACGGCCTATATCGTCAGCCAGCCGCTGGCGGGCGCCGTGCGGTCCAAGGCCGTCTACCGCGTGTTCGGCACCATCCTGGGGGCCCTGGCGACCGTTGCGCTGGTCCCGAACCTGGTCAACGCGCCTTGGCTGCTGTCGCTGGCCCTGGCCCTGTGGGTCGGCGGCTGCCTGGCGATCTCGCTGCTGGACCGCACCCCGCGCAGCTATGTCCTCATGCTGGCCGGCTACACGGCCGCGATCATCGGCTTTCCCAGCGTCGGACAGCCGGGCGCGATTTTCGACGTCGCCGTCTCGCGGGTGATCGAGATCGGCCTGGGCATCCTTTGCGCCACCCTGGTCCACAGCCTGGTGTTCCCGCGTCCCGTCGGGACCGTCCTGCGCTACCGTCTTAAGACCTGGCTGGGCGAGGCCGACCACTGGGCCTTGGACGTGCTGCGCGGCGAGGACGCCGAGGCCATCGCCCGCGATCGTCGCCACCTGGCCGCCGCCGCCAGCGACATCCGGATGATGGCCGTCCACCTGCCGTTCGACACCTCGCGCCTGCGTGAGACCACCGGCGTGGTCCGCGCCCTGCACGAGCGCATGCTGCTGTTGATCCCTCTGCTCTCCGGCCTGGCCGATCGCATGGAGGCGCTGCGCGAGGTGCGCGACAACCGCGTCCGCGCCGCCCTCAACGCCGTCGTCGCCTGGATCGAGGCCGGCGCGCCGCGCGACCAGGCGCTGGATCTGATCGAGCGCCTGGAGACCCTGGCCGCCCATCGTCGCGACGCGGCTTGGTCCAGCCTGCTGATCGAGAGCCTGCTGGTCCGCCTGGCTGACACCGTGCGGGCCCTCGGCGAAGCCCATGCCCTGATGACCCGCCTGTCCGACCCAGACGCGCCGCTGTCGCCGGGACTGGAAGCCGCAGCCCGCGCCAAGAGCATGCGCCGGATGCACGCCGACCTGCCGCTGGCCCTGCTTTCGGGCGGCGCGGCTGTAATCGCCATCCTGCTGTCCTGCGCGACCTGGATCCTGGCGGGCTGGGGCGACGGGGCCGCCGCGCCGATTATGGCCGCCGTGTTCTGTTGCTTCTTCGCGGCGATGGACGACCCGGTGCCGGCCATCAAGAACTTCGGCGTGTTCTGCCTGCTTTCCCTGCCCCTGGCGGCGGTCTACATGTTCGCTGTTCTGCCCAGCATCGACGGCTTCCCCATGCTGCTGCTGGTCATGGCCCCTCCGCTGCTGGCGTTGGGTCTCTACATCCCCAACCCCGCGACCATGGGCTCGGCCCTGGCCGTGCTGCTAGGCTTCTGCAACGCCCTGGCCCTGCAGGAGACCTTCAGCGCCGATTTCGCCGGGTTCCTGAACGTCAATCTGGGCCAGTTCGTGGGCGTGCTGTTCGCGATCATGGTCACGGCCGGGCTGCGCTCGATGAGCGCGGACGTCAGCGCCCGGCGGCTCCTGGTCCGCACCTGGAGGGGCCTGTCGCGCCTGTCCCGCGCCCGTCAGGCCCCCGAGCCGGCCGCCTTCGCCGCCATCCTGGTCGATCGACTGGGCATCCTGACGCCCAAGCTGGCCCAGGCCGGGCAAAGCCACGACTTCGTCGGGGTGGACGCGCTGCGCGACCTGCGGATCGGCATGAACCTGGTCGCCGTCCAAACCGCCCGTCCGGACCTGTCGCCCGAAAGCAAGGCCCAGCTGGACGCCGCCCTCGACGGCGTCGGCGACCACTTCGCCGGCCTGGCCGCGGGCAAGGCGCGCGCGCCCGACCAGGATCTTCTGGTCCGTATCGACGCGGCTCTCCGTGGTCTCTCCGTCGCCCCGGCCGCCTCGGCGGTCCAAGGCGTCGCGGGCCTGGTGGGCCTGCGACGCAACCTGTTCCCCCAGGCTCCCACCTTCGTTCCGGAGATCGTCCGATGACTGGTGAACTCAATATCGACGGGGTGTTCCTGTCGTCGGTCCTGGTCTCGGCGCTGATCGCCCTGGTCGCCTCGTTCGTGCTGCGCCGAGCGCTGTCAAAGGTCGGCGCCTATCGCTTCGTCTGGCATCCGGCCCTGTTCGACACCGCCTTGTTCGTCATCCTCTGGGCCGCCGTCGTGGCGGTCCCTTCGCCCCTGAAATTCTGACCGCGGTTCTTAACCCATGCCCTCGCTGAAAACCGTTCTGACGTCCTCCGCCCGCGTCGCCGTCACCGGCGCCGTCGTCGTCGCCGCCCTCGTCGGCGGCAAGGCGCTCTGGACCCATTACCAGGTCGATCCCTGGACCCGCGATGGCCGCGTCCGCGCCGACGTGGTGCAGGTGGCGCCCGACGTGTCCGGCCTGGTCACCCGCGTCGAGGCGGCCAACGACCAGGCGGTCAAGGCCGGCCAGCCGCTGTTCTATATCGATCGCGAGCGCTACGCCCTGGCCCTGCGCCAGGCGGACGCCGCCGTCGAGGCGCAGCGCGCGGCCCTGGTCCAGGCGCGCCGCGAGCTGGCCCGCAACCGCGCCCTGGGCGATCTGGTCGCCGCCGAGGTCACGGAGCAGAGCCTCTCCAAGGTCGAACAGAGCCAGGCGGCGCTGTCCCAGGCCCAGGCGGCCCGCGACTTGGCCGCCCTGAACCTGAAGCGCACCGTGGTGCTGGCCCCGACCGACGGCTTCCTGTCCGACCTGACCCTGCGCACCGGCGACTACGTCACCGCCGGCAAGCCGGTCCTGGCCCTGATCGACAGCCGCTCGTTCCGGGTCGAGGGCTACTTCGAGGAGACCAAGCTGTCGACCTTGCGCATTGGCCAGCCGGTGTCGGTCAAGGTGATGGGCGAGGATCGGCCGCTGAAGGGCCACATCCAGTCGATCGCCGCCGGTATCGAGGACCGTGACCGCGCCGCCAGCGGCAATCTGCTGCCCAACGTCAACCCGACCTTCAGCTGGGTGCGGCTGGCCCAGCGCGTGCCGGTGCGGGTGGCCCTGGACCAGACGCCGCGCGACCTGCGCCTGATCGCTGGCCGTACGGCCACGGTCGCGGTGGTGGGAGCCGGCCGATGAGCGCCCTTCGCACCCTGGCCCTGGCCGGCTCGCTGCTGGCCCTGGCCGCCTGCACAACCGTCGGACCCAACTACAAGCTCCCGGACGAGGCCAAGATCAACGCGCCGACCGCGCGGGGGGCCTTCCTGGGCGCGTCGTCGCCAGCCGTAAGCCAGGATCCGGTCCCGGCCGGTTGGTGGAAGCTCTACGACGATCCGGTCCTGAACGGTCTGGTCGAGCAGGCGCTGGCCGCCAACACCGACCTGCGCGCAGCCGCCGCCAACCTGGCGCGCGCTCGAGCGGTCGCCGGCGAGGCCGACGACGCCGGCGGCTTCAAGGTCAGCGCCTCGGCCGCGGCCATGCACGCGCGCGAGTCCGGCGAGCAGTTCCTGTTGTCCCAGCCGCTGGCGGTCGAGAACCTGGCCGACGTCGGGGTGAAGGTCTCGTACCAGGTCGACCTGGTCGGCCGGATCAAGCGCGCGGCCGAGGCCGCCCATGCCGACGCCGAAGCCAGCCAGGCCGCCCTCGACCTGGCGCGGGTCAGCGTCGCCGCCGATGTCGCCCGCGCCTATGTCGAGGCGTGCTCCAACGGTCACGAGCTGACGGTGGCCCAGCAAACCCTGGATCTCCAGGTTCGGAGTCTGGGGGTCACGCGGACGTTGGTGAAGGCCGGCCGAGGAACCGCCGTCGACATCGCCCGCGCCCAGGCCCAGGTGGATCTCTCGCGCGCCAGCCTGCCGACTTTCCAGAGCCGCCGTCGGGCTGCGCTGTACAAGCTGGCCACGCTTACCGGGAGGCCGCCGGCGGAGTTCCCCAAGGCGGTCGAGGCCTGCGTGACGCCTCCGACCCTGACCCAGCCTATCCCGGTGGGCGACGGCGCGGCCCTGCTGAAGCGCCGCCCCGATGTGCGCCAGGCCGAGCGGACCCTGGCCGGCGCTACGGCGCGGATCGGCGTCGCAACCGCCGCTCTCTATCCCAGCATCACCCTGGGCGCCGGCGCGGGCTCGACGGGCCTGCTCGCCGACATCGGCCAGGCGCCGACCAACCGCTGGGGCCTGAACTCGCTGATCAGCTGGACCCTGCCCGGCGAGGGCGAGCGCGCGCGGATCCGCCAGGCCGAGGCCGGCGCCGACGCGGCCCTGGCCCGGTTCGACGGCGTGGTGCTGACCGCCCTGCGCGAGACGGAGACCAGCCTGGACGCCTACGCCCACGACCTGCAGCGTCAGGCCGCCCTCAAGGCCGCGCGCGATCAGGCTCGGCTGGCCGAGAGCCAGGCTCAGCGCCTCTACCGCGCCGGCAAGAGTCCGTACCTGGCCGGGCTGGACGCTCAACGCACCCTGGCCACTGCCGAAAGCGCCTTGGCGGCGTCGGACAGCCAGGTGGCGGCGGATCAGGTGAACCTTTTCCTGGCCCTAGGAGGCGGCTGGGAACGGTAGGCGCGTCTCACGGCTTTGGCTAAACCGTAGCCATTGTCCGCTTAGAGGTTTCCCGTGCCGCTCGACGTCCCGCCGTCTCCGGTCGCCGCCGTCGTCGTCGAGGCGCCGCAACTGCTACCCTTGCCGGGCCAGGACGCGTTTTCCATCACGACCTATGACGCCGCCCAATTGGGCGCTCAGGCCCGGCTGGACGACGTGCTGAAGACCACGCCGGGGGTGTCGCTGTTCCGGCGCACCGGCAGCGACGCGGCCAATCCGACGATCCAGGGCCTATCCCTGCGGGCCATCGCCCCGTCCGGCGCAGGGCGGGCCCTGGTCACCCTCGACGGCGCGCCGCAGAACGATCCCTTCGGCGGCTGGGTGATCTGGACCGCCCTGCCGGGCGAGGGGCTGTCCGGCGCGACCGTCGTGCGCGGCGCGGGGGCGGGGCCCTATGGCGCCGGCGCCTTGACCGGTGTCGTGGCCCTGCGCGAGCGGGCCACCGGCGGCGGCCTGACCCGCTTCACCGTCGAGGCCCGCGAACGCGACGGCTGGAGCGCGGCGGGGTCCTTCGGGACTGAGCACCTGCTGCTGACCGCCAGCGGCTCGCGCACCGACGGCTATCGGCCGGTGCGCGGCGCGGCGGCGGGCGCGGCCGATGTTCCCACGACCCTGGAGGACGGCTCGATCGCCGCTCGGATCCAGGGCGAGCTCGGCGGCGTACGTTGGGCCGCGCGAGTCGGCGCGTTCCAGGAAAAGCGCGGCGCGGGGCTGTTCGGCGCCAAGTCCAACGCCACGGGCGGCTCCCTGTCCGTCACCCTGGCCACGGAGACCTGGCGGCTGCAGGCCTGGGCGCGATCCAGCGACCTGGAGAATGCTTCCGTCGCCGTCGCCCCTGGACGCGTCGGCGCGACACCGGCCAATGCGCAGTATTCGACCCCGGCCAGCGGCTATGGGTTCAACGCCGCCTGGCAGGGGGCGCTGGGCGAATGGACGTGGGAGCTGGGCGGCGATGTCCGGGCGACCGAGGGGCGGACGCACGAGTTGTTCCGCTACATGGGCGGCGCCTTCACTCGGCAGCGCGCGGCCGGGGGACGGACCCTGGCCGGCGGCGTCTATGCCGAGACCGCCTGGAGCCGGCCGGACTTTATCCTGGCGACGGGGGCGAGGCTGGATGGATGGCGATCCTATGACGGCGTCCGGCGCGAGCGGGACGCGGCGACCGGGGCCCTGATCCTGGACGCGCCGCCGGCCAACGCCTCGGGAACCACCCCGACGGCGCGGGTCGGCGTACGCCAGCGCCTGGCCGGCGAGACCTGGCTACGGGCGGCGGCCTATGCCGGCTTCCGGCCCCCGAGCCTGAACGAGCTGCACCGTCCGTTCCGCGTGGGCAACGACATCACCGAGGCCAACGCCGCCCTGAAGCCCGAGACCCTGTACGGCGTCGAGACGGGCCTGGCGGGCGACGGGGCGGTGAAATGGAATCTGGGTCTGTTCTACAATCAGGTCCGCGACCCGATCACCAATGTCACCATCGGTATCGGCCCGGGAACCTTTCCGGTCGCCGGCTTCATCCCGGCTGGCGGCGTGCTGCGCCAGCGCCGGAACGCCGGCGAGATCAACGCCTACGGCCTGGAAGGCGACATCGCCGCCGATCTGTCGCCGGCCTGGACGGTCCGCACGGCCTTCTCGGCGACCCATGCCCGCGTCGACGGAGGCGGGGCCGCCGCCAAGCTGACCGGCAAGCGCCCGGCCCAGGCGCCGGCGCTGACCGTCACCGCCGGGGCGCGCTGGAAGCCGATCGATCGCCTGAGCCTCGACGCCGACCTGCGCTACGAGAGCAAGCGCTACGAGGACGACCTGAACCTGCGGACGCTGAGGGGCGGAACCAGCCTGGACCTGCGCGCCGGCTGGGCGCTGTCGCCGACGTCCGAGATCTATCTGGCCGCCGACAACGCGCTGGACGCCGATCTGGCCGTCGGCCAGGCCGCCGACGGGATCACCAGCTATTCGGCGCCGCGGACGGTCTATGTCGGCTTCGCCCTGCGCCGCTGAGAAATTGTCGTACAATAGGCATTGATAGCGCTATCATTGGCGTGTAGCCCTTCCATCAACGAAGTGGGAGGGAACACCATGCGCCCGTCGCGCCGCGCCTTGCTGGCCGCCATCTCCAGTCTGCCGATGATCGGGCGATCCGCCCTGGCGGCGACGCCGCCCCGCTTGATCGCTCTGGACGCGGCCAGGAGCACGGGCGCAGTCGACCGCTTCTTCGACCTGTCGGTCGGTTCGGACTATCCCGGCACCCTGATCCGCGACGATAGCCAGGGACAGCTGAAGACGACGGTCGACGAGCTGGGGTTCCGCTACATCCGCTTCCACGCGATCTTCCACGACGTGCTGGGCACGGTGAAGGTTCAGGACGGCAAGATCGTCTACGACTGGACCAAGCTGGACCAGCTGTACGACGCCTTGTTGGCCAAGGGGATCAAGCCGTTCGTCGAGTTGGGCTTCACGCCCGAGGCGATGAAGACCTCGGACCTGACGATCTTCTACTGGAAGGGCAACACCTCCCATCCGAAGCTGGAGCCCTGGCGCGACCTGATCGACGCCTTCGTCCGCCACGTTCGCCAGCGCTACGGCGTCGAAGAGGTGCGCAGCTGGTTCTTCGAGGTGTGGAACGAGCCGAACCTGGACGGCTTCTGGGAAAAGGCCGACAGGGACGCCTATTTCGAGCTCTATGACGTCACCGTCCGGGCCATCAAGACCATCGATCCGGCCCTGCGGGTGGGCGGCCCCTCGACCGCCGGCGCGGCCTGGGTTCCGGAGTTCCTGGCCCATGTGAAGCAAAGCGGCTCGGCCGTCGATTTCGTCACCACCCACACCTACGGCGTGGACGGCGGCTTCCTGGACGAGAAGGGCGTGCAGGACACCAAGTTGTCGCCGTCGCCAGACGCCATCGTCGGGGACGTGCGGCGCGTGCGCGAGCAGATCCAGGCCTCGGCCTTCCCGAACCTGCCGCTGTACTTCACCGAGTGGAGCACCAGCTACACCCCGCGCGACAGCGTCCACGACAGCTATGTCAGCGCCGCCTATATCGTCGAGAAGCTGCGGCGCACCCAGGGCCTCGTCCAAGGCATGAGCTACTGGACCTATACCGATCTCTTCGAGGAGCCCGGTCCGCCGACCAAGCCGTTCGAGGGCGGCTTCGGGCTGATGAACCCGCAGGGGATCCGCAAACCCGCCTGGTTCGCCTACAAGTACCTGAACGCCGTCAAGGGCCAGGCGTTGGCGACCACCGACGACCAGGTTTTCGCCGCTCGCGACGGCGGCAAGGTGGCGGTGCTGGCCTATGCCTGGCGCCAGCCAGACCAGAAGGTCAGCAATCGACCCTACTACCAGCGCCCGCATCCTACCTTCGACGTCGAGCCGCTAAAGCTGACGGTGGCCGGTCTGAAGACGGGAGCGTACCGCCTGCGCGTGCGCCGCACCGGCTACCGCGCCAACGACGCCTACAGCGCCTATATCGACATGGGCCTGCCCAAGACCCTGACGGCGGAGCAGCTGGGCCAGCTGCAAGCCCTGACCCAGGATCGACCGGAGATCGAGACGGTCATCCGCGTCAGGGGTGAGGCGGTCGTCGACCTGCCGATGCGGGCCAACGACATCGTGCTGATCGAACTGGAACCGATCCGAGGCTAGCGTCCATCCGCGCGACTGTTTCGCCTTGCTTATAACCTATGTTGCTGCGCCGACGGGGAGGGGGGATCACGCTTTCGCATGATCTCGGCCTTCCCCGTCGTCATCACTCTCAGGATCGAACCGCTGGACGGCGGCTGGGTCCTGCTCTGCGCCCCGAACGAACTGGCGCAGATCTTCCGCTCCGGGGCGGAGGCCGAGCGCCAGGCGCGGCGCCAAGCCAGGACGCTTGCCCGTTGCGGCTTCGCGCCGCGCCTGGCCATTCAGGATCGCGGCGGCCGGGTCACCCGAGCGCGGCTTTAGAAGGCCTTCAGCCAGCGTCCGTCTGCAGCACGCTACGGATCGGCAGCAGGGGGAAGGCAATCTCGCACTGGATGCCGCCGGGGGCGAAGGTGAGGGCGCCGGCGCCCATCAGCTCGTAAGGCACCCGCTGTTCGATCAGCACCGCGCCAAAGCCGGTGCGACGCGGCGCGGCGACGGCCACCCTGACCCCGCTCTCGCGCCACTGGAACCGGATCCAGTCCATGCCGTCACGCGGCGCGACCGTCCAGCGGATCTCGATGCGGCCATGGCTGTCGGCGAGGGCTCCGTACTTGGTGGCGTTGGTCGCCAGTTCGTGCACGGCCAGGGTCATCACCTCAGCGGCTTTGGGCGGCAGCAGGATCTCGGGACCGGCGATGACGATACGCTCCTCGTCGGCGACCTGGGCCAGCAATTCGTCGCGGACCAGACTTTCCAGGTCGACGCCAGCGCCCGGGCTGCGAGTCAGCAGCACCTGGGTGCGCGCCAGGGCGGCGAGGCGACCGTCCAGGTGCGCCGAAAGATCCTCGACCGTCTGGCTGGTCTCGGCGGTGCGACTGACGATCGAGCGGATGACCGCCAGAATGTTGCGCACCCGGTGCTGCAGCTCGGCGACCATCAGGTTGCGGGCCTGGCCGGCGCGGATGCGCTCGGTGGTTTCGATCAGGATCAGGAGGACGCCGGTGACGTCCCCCGCCTCGTCGCGCACCGGCGAGCAGGACAGGGTGAAGCAGACGTCCTCGACCGCGCCGTCGCGCCGGAAGGGCAAAGGATGGTCCTCGAACGTGATCGTCGCGCCGCGCCAGACGCTTTCCAGCGCCGGCGCCAAGGTCTCGCGCGCGGACTCGAGAGAGGCCAGGCCTGTCCGACCCAGGTCGTCGCGTCCCTCCAGCAAGGCGTCATAGGCGTCGTTGTAGAGGGTGACCGCATCGAGACCCGCCCAAAGCAGCGCGGGGAAGCCGCAGCCCAGCATCACGTCGGCGGCGGTCTTCAGGCTCTGCGGCCAGGCCTTGACCTCGCCCAGCACCGTATCGCGCCAAGGAAACGAGCGAATGCGCTGCGCCATGCCGGCCGAGGCCTCTTCGCCGTTCGGTTTCCGCATGGCTTCCTTTCCAGCGCGCCACTTCTGGCGGTCGACGCAGTCGTCGCCCCTTCTAGAGGCGATAACGCGAAGCTCGGGAAATCGCTACGCCGAACCGAACATCGGAAATCGGCGCGTCGAACCGAACATCTCTGCTCAAAGTGCGTTTCACTCTCTACGGGGCCACGAGCCTATCAGATGATAAAGACCTAGCCGGGGCTCGCTGCTAGGGACGGAGCGAGCGATGAAAATGTTCACGGTACGGTCAGATCCGAGCGAGGCGAGCGCCTCATGTTAGGCGCCGCGCCACAGCGGGCGGTCGAGAAAGCCTATGTCCGTAGACTGAAACGCTACTGCGCGCTTCCCGACGACGACATCGCAATGCTCGAAGCCAGCCTGGGTCGCGTCGAGGCCTATCCAGCGGGCAAGGACCTGGAATTGACCGGCGCGCCGCCGATGTTCCTGTTGTCGGGCTGGGCTTGCCTGGCGCATTCGTTGCGCGACGGCCGGCGGCAAATCCTGGCCTTCCTGTTGCCCGGCGACGGTGTCGGCTTCGATTTGCTGACCCGCTCGCAGCGCGCCGTGGAGGCCGTCGCCCTGACGCCGCTGCGGGTGCGCTACGCCCAGCCTGGTTTCAACGTCGGCTCTGAGCGCTTGGGACGAGCCTTCGCCGGAACCGCCGCGGCTCAGCAGGGACGGCTGATCGACCAGATGGTGCGGCTGGGCCGCCAGACCGCCTACGAGCGAATGGCCCACCTGCTGCTTGAGCTGCATGGCCGTTTGTCCGAGATCGGAGAAACCCGCGGCGAGAGCTTCCATCTGCCGGTCAAGCAGGAGATCCTGGCCGACGCCCTGGGTCTGAGCCTAGTGCACGTCAACCGCACGCTGCAACAGATGCGCCGTGAACGGCTGATCGACATGCGCGGCGCCCAGATGACGCTGCTGGATCGCCCGGCCCTGGAAGCGGCTTCGGACCAGAGTTCGTAGCGAATAACATAGGTTATTTGGCCCAAGCGGAGGCTCTCCTATCCCTGAGCCTGTCGATTGTGGGGCTTTGCATGGCGGAATCTCTGCGAGGGCGGGTGGTGCTGGTCGTCGAGGACGAGTTCTACCTCGCCGACGACCTGGCTTCGGCCCTGGCGAGCATCGGGGCCAAGGTGATGGGTCCCTTCGGTCGTGTGGAGGAGGCCCGGCGCTTGATCGAGGCCGGCGAGACGGTCGATTTTGCGATCCTGGATATCGATCTGGTCGGTGATCGCGTATTCCCCGTGGCGGACCTGCTGCGCGCGAGAAACGCGCCCTTCCTGTTCGCGACGGGCTACGATCCTGAGATCATTCCGCAGCATTTCGCCGACGTGCCGCGCCTGGAGAAGCCGTTTACGGCCGCCACCGTGATCAGACTGCTGCAGAGTCTGCAGTCGTCGCCGCGAGAGACTCCTGCAACCTAGTCTGGATCCTGGAGCCGCAGCACGTCCGAGGCGTTCAGCGCCTAGACGGATGGGAGAGGGATCATGCTGGACCACGTCCTGGACAACATCATTTCGCGCTTGATGGCCGGCGCGGGCCTGATCATGGCCGCCGCGATCGGGGCCGTGACCTCGGCCATGGCGCTCTACGCCTTCTGCGCGCCGCACATGGGACCGGCCTGGGCCTATGTGGTCGTGGCGGGCGTCGCGGGGCTGGTCGTCGCCGTCTGGTCGCTGGTCCAGCGCCAGGCTCGTGAACGGAACCGACAGCCGCCGCTGGACGAGCGCATCCTCGAAGCCTTGCGCGCCCATCCGACCGCCGCCTTCCTCGCTGGCATGGCGGCCGGGGCGCTTGTCAAGGGGCGGCCCGGCGAGGCCAAGGCGCTGTGGAAAGCGCGCTCGGCGAAGAAAGGCGAGCATCGAGGCTAAGGGGAGGAACGCCGGGGCGCCCTTCGGGGTTTGACACGAGCCATCCACCCCTGGGGAACGCCATGACCGACTACGTCGCCAATACCGCCGATACCGCCGCTCGCCGCGCCGAGCCCAAGCTCAAGGCCGCCGCCGCCTCCGCCCATGAGGCCTATGACAGCCTCAAGGACGTCGCCGTCTCAGCCGTGGGCGAAGCGCGCGAGCGCCTGCGGGACGTGGCCGCCCAAGCTACCGACGGCGTCGAGCGCCGCTACGACGACCTGCAGGCCTGGGTCCAGCTGCGCCCCGCTCAGGCCCTGGGTGTCGCCGCGGGGATCGGCGTGGTGCTGGGCCTGCTGCTGCGCGGGCGCTCGACCAAGACCGTTTACGTGCGCGAGCCACGCTGACCAATGGCGGGGCCGGACGCCGCGCCCCGCGATCCCGCGCGCGTCGACCTGAGCGACGCGCGCGAGGTCGGCTACTGGACCCGTGAACTGGGCGCTTCCGAGGAGCTGCTGCGCGAGGCCGTCTCGGCCGCCGGCGACGAGGTCGAGCGGGTGCGCGAATATCTGGGCAGCGGAAGCTAGCGGCTACGCATCCGGCGCAATCTCCAGCGCAGGCCGCCCAGCACCAGCAGCGCCAGGGGCGCAAGGCCCATCACTAGGCAGAGGCAGCGGCCGAACAGGCCGCAGACCGAGCCGTCGTGCAACGGGTGGATCCAGTTCAACACCTGGTCGTGCGGACCCGCGCCGCGCGCATCGGTGATAGCCTCGACCTTTCCGGAGGCAGGCGAGATCCAGACGAAGCTGTGCGGGAACCGGGTGCTGGGATCGCCGGGGGCCTGCAGGCGCAGGCGGTAGACCCCGTGGTCGGCGGCCGGCGTCTCGATCCACACAAGACGTGCAGTGGGTAGAGCGCGATGGGCCGTAGCGACGGCTTGATCGACGCTGATGCGCGTGGCGGGCTGGAACCGGGCCGTCTTGTCGATGACCGGCGGCTTCGCGGCGGCCCCCAGTGTCGGTGTCAGCACCGCGTCGGACTCCTTGGGTATGGCCAGCAGCACGCCGGTGACGGTGAGCAGGATCAGAAAGCCCAGCGATCCCAGACCCACCAGCTTGTGCCCGTCATAGAGGCGGCGGATCGGTGAGGCGCCGGACTTCACGCGCAGGGCCTTGATCATCGTCCCAGGACGAGGCCACCAGGCGGCCAGACCCACGCCCATCATCAGCAGCATGGCGATCCCGGACCAGCCCAGGATCCTGGCCCCGGTCCCTTGCAGCAGCAGACGATGATGCAGGTTATAGACCCAGGTCATCGCATACTCGCCCCAGTAGTCGCGGCGCAGCGCGCGGCTCCCGTCGGCCGAGAACCAGACCATCATCGGCGCGAAGTCGCGGCCGGCGCGTTCGGGCGGATCGTAATAGCGGGCCGGGATGTCGCCGCCGCGTCCAGTGACCTCGAACCGCCAGGGCCCGGCCTTGTCTGGATAGGTCGCGCGGGCGGTCTGGTAGACGCGCTCCCACGACGGCGGCGGTGCGCTGCCGGACAGGCGGATCTCGGGATGCAGGGCGTCGTCGATGTCGGTGTAGAAGACCAGGATCGAGCCGGTCAGCCCGATCACGGCCATCAGCACGCCCAATGACAGGCCCAGCCACAGGTGGACCTGCCGCGCCAGCGCTCGCCACGGAATCTTTGCGCGTGGCGCCACGCTCAGTACCGGACGCGGGCCGAGACGAAGGCCGAGCGGCCCTCGCCTGGGCTGTGCAGTGTCTGGGCGCCGTCCCACCAGACGTATTCGCGGTTCGCGCCGGTCAGGTTCTTCACTTGCAGCCGCAGCTCCAGATGCGGGCTGACACGATAGGCGGCGTCGGCGTCGATCGTCACGTAATCGCCGAAGCGGCCGTGGTCGTTGGTGGTGGTCAGCTCATAGGCGCTCTGGCCGGACGCCGAGGCCGACAGGGTCAGGCGATCGGTGGCGGTGAAGTCGACGCCGCCTGAGAACAGCCGCGCGGGCACGTGGTCGATCGCTTTGCCAGCCAGCGCCGGGGTGGCCGGATCGGGGGTCTTGATCCGCGCGCGCTGCCAGGCCGCCGCGCCCCAGACGCTGAGCCGGTCGTTCAGCTTGGCGTCGACCTGCAGGTCCACGCCTTCGCGCTTGGTGGCGCCCAGGTTGTCGAAGTCTCCGGTGGGATCGTTCAGCTTGCGTTTCAGCTCGCCCGTCGCGGTCTGGCGCCAGACCGCCAGGCGCGCGGTCAGGCGTCCGGTCGGGGCGTAGCGCACGCCGGTCTCCCAGCCTTCGTTGATCGACGGATCGAGGTCCGTCACGCGCGGCGCGATCAGATAGGCGCCCGAGCCGGCCCCGATCTGGAAGCTCTTGCCCCAGTTGCCGTAGACCGTCAGGCCTTGGGCGGGCCGTAGGGCCAGGCTGAACTTTGGCTGCTGGATCGCGCCATAGTCGTTGATCGGGGCGCTGGTCTTGACCAGGCGGTTCAGGAAGCGCCCGTCGACCCAGTCGACCCGCCAGGCCGGGGTCAGGGTCAGCCAGTCCGTGGGCTCGATCACGCTCTGGACGTAGATCCCGCCCACGGTCAGGGCGAACTTCTGGTCGCGGGTCTGGGTGACGACCTTCCGCTCCAGGGTGTTGTAGCGCAGCGAGATGTTGTCCTGCCGCTGGACGTCGCCACCGATCTCGAAGACCAGTCGCGACAGGGCCTGGACCCGGGGCTCGTAGCGCAGCACGCTCATCGCGCCCCAGTGGTCTTCGTTGGTGTAGCGGCGCTGCTGGCTGGTGGTCGCCGAGAACTTCACATAGCGGTCGTCACGCAGCGTGTTCAGATAGACCGTGTTTGACCAGGACAGGGCGTTGGCCGGCGTCCAGTCCAGATGCAGGCTGTACTGGCCCATCTTGCGGTGGTCGCCGTCGGTGCGGTTGTAGGCGTTGGTCGAGCGCGGCGCGGCGGCGGCCTGGACGGCGGTCAGGTAGCCGGGCTCGTTGGCCGAACCCTTGTAGTAGCGGGCGATGATCCCGGCCCGCAGGCTGTCGCTGGGGCGGTAGAACCACTTGCCCGCCAGGCTCAGGCGGTCCAGCGCGGCGTGGTCGCGATAGCCGTCGGCCTGGCGATAGGCGACGAGGTAGTTCTGGCTGACGTCGCCCGTCTCGTAGCCCGCCGAGACCTGGCCCTCGTAGGTGGCGTACGAGCCGGCCAGGGCCTTGGCGTCCAGATAGGTCCCGCCGATCCGGGTCAGGATGTTGGCCGAGCCGGCGATGGCGTGCAGGCCATAGCGCGGATCGCTGGATCCGCGCACGATCTCGACGCCGGCGATGTCCAGCGGAAAGACCATGTCCAGATACGGCATGTTGCCGTCGTTGCCGTTTGACGGCACGCCGTCGACCAGCAGCTTGACGGCGTTGATCTCGCCCTCGCCGTTGAAGCCGCGGAACGAGAACTTGCCGCTGGTGGTCCCCTGGTTGAAGTCGGTGACCAGCACGCCGGGCATCTTGCCGATCAGCTCCCAGGCGTAGTCGACGTTGGCCGCCTGGGCGACGTCACCGCCCAGCCGGTCGACCGAGGTCAGCAGCGACTTGGCCGACCCGGCCGCGCCGGGCGCGGTGATAACGACCGCGCCGACGGTGAAGGCGACGCCGTCGTCCACCGCGGCGCTGACGGGCTGGGCGGGGGGACGTTGCGGATCATCGGCCGCCAGGACGGGGCTGGCCAGGAGCAGGGCGGACGTCGTCAGAAGGACGAAGCGGAAGGGCATGGAACGGGCCTTGTCGATTTGATCGTACGGATGGAGACGCACGGTCGGGGCTTCGTCGTTGCCTCAAGGCAAACGCGAAGACGCGCGCGTGCGTCGTCTGGCCGCGAGGCGGCCGGCGTCAGATCAGAGCGACGGGGGGGCCGGTCGGCGGTGGCGGCGGGGCCGCGAGGCCTCGACCGGGAACGACCGTGCGCGCGATCGGCGCCGGCGGCTCGACATAGGCGACGTGCTTGGCCTCCGCGACCGCGACCATGGCTGGCGGCGGCGTGGCGGCGCCCTGGGCCGCGAACGGGCAGGGGGCGTCGTGGGCGGGCTTGCCGCCGTGCTTGTCGGTCTGGTGCGAGTCCGGCAGCCGATCGACAACCTTGACGCCCTCGCTGGTGCACAGCACCAGGGCGATGGCGCCGTCACGCGGATCCACGCTGGGCATGAAGCCGGCGGGGATCATAATCTTCAGGGCAATGGCCAAGGTCGCGAGCACCAGGAAGGCGTCGCGGACAAGCTGTCTGGCCAGGGCGGTCTGACGAGTCACGTCGGCGGCTTTAACGCAAAGCGCGAAGTTTGTCGTGAGGGGCGGAGCCGCGCTCACGCCCTTAAGGGGCGGGGCGACCGCGCTAGACGGCCGCCCCTATAGGCGTTTAGTGCAGATCCAGGCGGTCGGCGTTCATCACCTTGGTCCAGGCGGCCACGAAGTCCTTCACGAACTTTTCCTGCGAGTCCGCGCACGCATAGACCTCGGCGAAGGCCCGCAGTTCGGCGTGGGAGCCGAAGATCAGGTCGACGCGCGTGGCGGTCCAGCGCGGCTGGCTGCTCTTGCGGTCATGACCGGCGAAGGCGTTGACCGCCGTCGGGCTCCAGGTCGTTCCCATGCTCAGCAGGTTGACGAAGAAGTCCGTCGTCAGCACGCCAGGACGGTCGGTGAAGACCCCGGCTCTGGAGTCGCCGGTATTGGCGCCCAACACCCGCAGACCGCCGACCAGCACTGTCAGCTCCGGCGCCGACAGGCCCAGCAGCTGGGCCCGGTCGATCAGCGCCTCCTCGGGGGCCATGAACTGGGTTCCTTCGCGGCGATAGTTGCGGAAGCCGTCGGAGATGGGCTCCAGCGGCTCGAACGACGCCGCGTCGGTCTGCTCGGCCGAGGCGTCCATGCGGCCGGGCGCGAACGGGACCTCCACCGGCGCGCCGGCGTCCTTGGCCGCCTTCTCGACCGCAGCCGAGCCGGCCAGCACGATCAGGTCGGCCAGGGAGACCTTCTTGCCGCGCGTGGCCGAGGCGTTGAAGTCCTTCTGGATGGCTTCCAGCGTCGCCAGCACCTTGGCCAGCACCGGCGGATCGTTGACCGCCCAGTCCTTCTGCGGCGCCAGGCGAACCCGCGCGCCGTTGGCGCCGCCGCGCTTGTCCGACTTGCGGTAGGTGGAGGCCGAGGCCCAGGCCGCCTTGACCAGCTCCGAGACCGACAGGCCCGAGGCCAGGATCTTGTCTTTCAGGGTCTTGATGTCGGCGGCGTCGACCAGCGGGTGGTCCACGGCCGGGATCGGATCCTGCCAGATCAACGTCTCCTTGGGCACGAGCGGGCCCAGGTAGCGCTGGATCGGCCCCATGTCGCGGTGGGTCAGCTTGAACCAGGCGCGGGCGAAGGCGTCGGCGAATTGGTCCGGGTTCTCGAGGAACCGACGCGAGATCTTCTCGTATTCCGGGTCGAACCGCAGGGCCAGGTCGGTGGTCAACATGCGCGGACGCTGCTTTTTGGACGGATCGAAGGCGTTCGGGATGTCCGCCTCGGCGTCCTTGGCCTCCCACTGGTGCGCCCCGCCAGGGCTCTTGGTCAGCTCCCACTCGAACTTGAAGAGGTTGTCGAAGAAGTGGTTGCTCCACCGGGTCGGCGTCTGGGTCCAGGTGACTTCCAGCCCGGACGTGATTGCGTCGGCGCCCACGCCGCTGCCGTGCTTGCTGGCCCAGCCCAGACCGCCGGCCTCGATCTGGCCGCCTTCCGGCTCGGGACCGACGAAGGACGGATCGCCCGCGCCGTGGGTCTTGCCGAAGGTGTGGCCGCCGGCGATGAGGGCGACGGTCTCCTCGTCGTTCATCGCCATGCGGGCGAAGGTGGCCCGGATGTCGTGCGCGGCCGCCTTCGGGTCGGGATTCCCGTTCGGACCTTCCGGATTGACGTAGATCAGCCCCATCTGCACCGCGCCCAGGGCCGGATGCAGTTGGCGCTCGCCGCTGTAGCGCTCGTCGCCCAGCCATGAGCCTTCGGGGCCCCAGTACAGCTCTTCCGGCTCCCAGGTGTCGGCGCGGCCGCCGGCGAAGCCGAACGTCTTGAAGCCCATCGACTCCAGGGCGACGTTGCCGACCAGCACATAGAGATCGGCCCACGAGATCTTGCGGCCGTACTTCTGCTTGATCGGCCACAGCAGGCGGCGCGCCTTGTCCAGGTTGGCGTTGTCCGGCCAGCTGTTCAGGGGCGCGAAGCGCTGTTGCCCGCCGCCGGCGCCGCCTCGGCCGTCCGACGTGCGGTAGGTGCCGGCGCTGTGCCAGGCCAGGCGGATGAAAAGACCGCCGTAGTGCCCGAAGTCAGCCGGCCACCAGTCCTGGCTGTCCGTCATCAAGGCGTGCAGGTCGGCGATCACCGCGTTCAGGTCGAGGGTCTTGAATTCCTCGGCATAGTCGAACGCTTCGCCCATGGGATTGGAGCGCGGCGAATGTTGATTCAGCCCTTCCAGGCGCAGATTTTCCGGCCACCAATCACGATTGGTCCTGCCGCCACGACCGCGTCCCATCGGGCATTGGCCCTGAGCGCTGTCCTCGACCTTGGCGTCCATCCTTGTGTTCCTCCGCTTTGGCTTCCACCCAGCGCCGACCCCGACGGACACCATTCAGCGCGCTCAACACGCCATAGGTACAATTGATTGTTCCTATCGCGACGATAGACGGAGCCATGGGCTAGGCTGTGGCGATCGTCCGCAGGAAGTGCGCGGTCAGGCTCGGACCGTCGGCCTGGATCAACGTCCTCACCGGCGTCCCCCCCGAGCCCCAGGCGGTCTGGCCGGCGCGCTCGCCGTCCGTGGCCACGGACACCGGGGCCAGGCGCGCCTTGAAAAGCTCGGGCCTTGTCAGGCTGACCAGGGCGGCGACGTCGTGCAGCACACAGCCCTCCAGGCCCTCGTAGCGGGCGTAGGCCGCCGTGTAGCCGCGGGTGATCGCCTCGACGAAGTCGCCGGCCGCCCAGGCTTCGGCGGCCGACATTACGCACGGCAGGGTCGCGTCCAGCGGAACCAGGGTGACCGGCCACGGGGCGGCCAGCACCTCGGCGGCGGCTTCGGGATCATTGTGGAGATTGGCTTCCGCGTAGGGTGTGACGTTGCCGTTGGCGAATCCGCCGCCCATGACCGTCACGCCGGCGACCAGGCTGGCGATGTCGGGCGCGGCGCGCAGGGCCAGGGCCAGGTTCGTCAGGGGGCCGATCGCGACCAGGGTCACCGCGCCCGGATGGGCGCGGACGATCTCCACGATCCGATCGTGGGCGGCGCCCGGCGCGGGTGGCGGCAGGGACGGGCCGGAGAGATCGATGTCGCCCAGGCCGTTCTCGCCATGTACATGGACCGGGGAGGGACCGCGCGGCCGGTTCAGCGGCTGCGCCGCGCCGCGATAGATGGGCGCCGAAAGGCCCAGGCGCTCGCGCAGCCACAAGGCGTTGCGGGTCGTGGTCTCGACGTCGGCGTTGCCGAATACGGTGGTGATCGCCAGCAGCGTCAGGTCGGGACGAGCGCGCAGATAGAGCAGCGCCAGGGCGTCGTCGACGCCGGGATCGGTGTCCAGGATCACCAGCCGGGATGGCGCGCTCATCCGTAGACCGCGCGGCACACGGCCTCGCACTTGGCCAGGTCTAAAGCGCCGTTAGTGCGCACGCCGGACTCCATGTCGATCCAGTAGAGCGCGCCTCTTGGCGCGGCGATACGGGCCAGGATCTCGCCGACGGTGTCGGGGCCGATACCGCCGGAATAGCCGCCGAAAGGACCGCCGGCGGTCGGCGGAGCGGGCCAGCGCTCCGGGCGGACGCCGGTTCCGAACGAGACGTCGAACAGCCAGTCGACGCCCGCCTCGGCGGGGAAATCGCCCTGGCATTGCAGCACCGTCCGCACGCCCAGGCGGCGACCATAGTCGCGAGCGGCGGCGACCTGAGCCGCGTCGCTGCCCTGGAACCCGTGATTGACCTGCACGCGCTGGACACCGGCGGGGGGCAAGGGCGCGGTCAGGGGGGCGGCCACGATCGCCCGCGCCGCCGCGCCGCAGACATGGGCCGCCCAGCGCAGGTCCCGGGCCGCCAGCAAAGCGCCCCGCGTCTGGGCGTGAGGGAACAGCGGCTTGTCTTCCTGGGCCGGATCGACCAGCACGCCCCACTCGATCGGATAGCGCTGAGAAAGCCGACGCAGGCCGGGCAGGAGGTCGGGGCGGTCGACGCCGGTGAAAGCGATGAAAGCAGGCGGCTGCATAAGGCGATCCAGGCTCGGAATGTCCTTGCAAACTAGATAGTGAAACGTTTCAGTCAATAGGCTTGAGCTGTGAGGGTGAAGATGACGGCCGTAGCGATCGCGGGGTTCGCGACGATCGACTATGTCGCGCGGGTCGAGGGTGACTTTACCGGGCGCGGCACGCTGATGATGCGGCAGGGCGCGACGGACGCCTGGCCGCGCGCCGGCGGCGCGGCCCTGTTCGCTGGCGCGGCCATGGCGCGCGCGGGGATCGCGGCCGCGCCGCTGACCTGGATCGGCGACGACGCGGACGGCGAGGTCTACCGGCAAGCCTGCCGCGCGGCGGGGGTGATGCTGGACGCCGTGGCCCTCATGCCCGGGTCGCCGTCGACTCGCTGCCTGCTGATCTACAATGCCGACGGAACCTATGGCTGCCTGCTGCGGCCGGGGCGCACCCTGCTTACGGAGAGGCAGCAAGATCTCGTCGCCAAGACCCCGTGGCTGGTCATCGCCGCCGGGCCGCCGGATATCGGCCGCGCACTGCTGGACGCGATCTCGCCCGCGACCCGGCTGGCCTGGATCGCCAAGGACGATCCGGCTTGTTTTCCGCCCGACCTCGTTGCGCGGCTGGTGAGGCGAGCCGACGTGGTGTTCTGCAACGCCGGCGAACGCGCCTGGCTGGAGGGGGCGCGCGAGGAGGCGGCTCTGGCCAGCCAACTGTTGTTCGAGACCCGCGGCGCGGACGGCGTGCGGGTCGAGGCGGCGGGGGAAGCCTTCGACCTGCCGGCCGCGCCCCTGACGGTGGACGACGCCACCGGCGCGGGCGACACCTTCGCCGGCGCGGCCCTGGCAGTCCTAATCGAAGACGGCGCGCCTCGCGAGGCGGCGCTGGCGGGGATCGCGGCGGCCGGTGCGCTGCTGTCGGGACGGCGCGGCTAAGCCGCCTTCAGGAAGGCCAGGCGCTCGTCCGTGCGGCCGGGAGCGATCTCCAGGATCTCGGCGGTGACCACCCCCTCGGCGACGAACGGATCCGCCTGCACCCGCGCCTCGACTTGGGCGCGCGAGGCGCCATGGGCGACGATCGCCCCGCCCGCGCTGGGCTGAAGCCCGCCGACTAGCAGGAAGACGCCGTCGTCGAAACCCTGCCTGATCCAGGCGTTGTGGGCGTCCATGAGCTGCTGCGCTTTGGTCTTGTCGGCGAAACGCAGGGTGATGACGAACATGAGGACTCCTCAGGCGGTACGGGTTTGAGCTTGTTGCGCCGCCAGCCAGGCGGCCATGTCGTCGACCTCGCGGCGGACGAAAGCCTCGTCCCGCAAGGCGGTGGCCAGGGTCGCGACGCCCTGGCTGCGCATCAGGACGTGCAGGGCCAGGGCGTCGGCGTCGGCTTCCCGGCCCAAGGCCGCGAACTGTCGCTGTAGCCAGGCGCGAAACACGGCGAAGACGCCGGCGGCCGCATCCTTGGCGACGTGGTCCAGCTTGGCCAGTTCGTTGCACAGCGTGCCAACCGGGCAGCCATGGGCCATGATCTTGGTCTGGTTGACGATCAGGATCTCGATGAAGCGGCGGATGCGTCCGGCTGGCGAGGCCGTCGCGATCTCCCAGGCCTCGAGCATGCCGCGGGTCTTGTCGATCCGCGCGGCGATCACCGCATCCAGGATCTGATCCTTCGTCTTGAAATGATAATAGAAATTGCCGCGCGAGAGACCGACGGCCTCGGCGATGTCGGCGAAGGAGGTGGTTTCGAAGCCATGCTCATAGAACAGTTGGTCGGCCGCCTCGATGATCTGTCGCCGCGTGTCGCTCGCGCCCATTTGGAGGCTCCCGCTCAATGTCGGGCCCTGATAGGACGATTGACCTAGTCTGTCTAGGTCGATTGTCCTAGGTGCTGATCAAGCCCATGATCGTTGCTGTAAGGCACGTCGTCAGGAACGCCGCCGCCAGGGCCTTGAAGCCCAGCTCAACGACCTCGCCAATCTTCTCAGGCGCCATGGACGACAAGCTGCCGATCAGGATCGCCACGCTGCCGACATTGCCGAAACTGCCCAAGGCGTAGGTCAGGATCAGCAGGCTCTTGGGGCTGAGCGCGCCGGGCGGCAGAGTCATCATGTCGCTGTAGGCCACCACCTCGTTGGCGGCGACCTTGGTGCCCAGGATCGCGCCGACGGTCTGCAGGTCCGAGAGCGGCGCGCCCGTAAGCCAGACGATCGGCGTCAGCAGCCAGCCCAGGATGGCGCCGAGCGTCAGCGGCGCTCCGGCATGGGGCAAGGAGCCCAGGCCCATGTTGATCAGAGCGATCAGGCCGACGAACACGATCAGCAGGCCGGCGATGTTCAGCACCATCTTCACCGCGTCCAGCGTGCCGAAGGTCAGGGCCTCCAGGCTGCTGCGGTAAGGGCTGGCTAGGACGATCGGCTCGTGCGCCTGGCTGGCCTCGCCGGGAATGATCAGCCTAGCCATGCCGATCGCCATCGGCGTGCTGATCAAGGAGGCGATCAAGAGATGGCTGAAGGCGTTGGGCACCTTGGCCGCGATCAACGAGCCCAGCACGATCATCATCGAGCCGCCGATCACCGACAGGCCGTCCACCATGATGATGAAGATCTCGGCGCGCGTCAGGCGGGGCAGGAACGGCTTCACCAGCAGCGGCGCCTCGACCATCCCTAGGAACACGCAGGCCGAGGTCGAGACCCCGACCGGGCCGCTGACCCCGAACAACTTGCCGAACGCCCAGGCGGCGGCGCGGACGATCCAGATCAGCACCTTCCAATGCCACAGCAGGGCCGACAGCGCCCCGACCAGCAGGATGGCCGGCAGGGCCTGGAAGGCGAAGATGAAGGCGGCGCTCGGATCGGCCACGCTGAACGGCGCGCGGCCGCCGCCCAGATAGCCGAACATGAAGCTGGAGCCGGCCCTGGACGCGGCCTGCAGGGCGTCGACCGCGTGGGTGGCCGCAGCGAAGGCGGCGGTGACGGCCGGGATCTTGGTCAGCAGCAGGGCCAGGGCGACCTGGCAGGCGAGGCCGACCAGCACCGGACGCCAGGGCAGGTCGCGCCGGTTCTCCGACAGCAGCCAGCCGATCGCCAGGAACACGACGACGCCCAGCAGCGCCCGCGCGGTCTCGTTGTCCGGCATGTCCCCTCCGAAGGCTATGCCGGCTACTCTATAGGGTGAAACGTTTCAAGAAAATAGCATCCGGTCGCCTGTGGCGGCGGCTGGATGCTTTGACGCGCTCGGGCTTCCGCAGCTCAGTGCTCCCGCCTGAAAGCCCAGGGATAGCAAAGCATGCCTCCGGATGAGGCGCCGGAATCCTCTCCGCCGCCTGTGATGAAATTGTCATTGAACTCGAATATGAAACGTTTCACTAAATAGTACCGACGTCCGCCGAGGCGGGTCGCCTAAGGGGGCTTTGAACATGAAGACGTCCATCTGGCTGACTTCGAGCGCGCTGTGCCTGGTCCTGGCCGCGCCGGCCATGGCCCAGCAGGCCGCCGCCCCGGCCGCCGATACGATCGACGAGGTCGTGGTCACGGCCGAGCGTTTCGGCTCGGGCCTGACCCGCGCCACCTTCACCATCGGGGTCGAGGACATCCAGGAGCGGCCGCTGGGCGCGGAGATCACCCAGGCCCTGGTCAAGGTTCCGGGGGTCCAGGTCTCGACCGGCGACGCGCGGGGCGGCAGCTTCTCGTTCGAGATCTACATGCGCGGCCTGGGCGACGAGCAGATCGGCCTGACCCTGGACGGGATCCCGACCGGCGACAGCCGCTTCAACGGCGGCTCGCCGCCGCAGCGCTTCATCGAGAGCAGCAATATCGGCAAGATCACCGTCTCGCAGAGCGCGGGCGACATCGGCGCGCCGTCGCGCTTCGCTCTGGGCGGCTTCATCGACTTCGCCACCGACGCGCCGCGCAAGACTTTCGGCGCCACGGTCGAGGCCGGCGCCGGCTCGTTCGACTTCCGCCGGATCTACGGCCGCGTCGACAGCGGTGAGATCGCTCCGGGCCTGTCGGGCTACCTGAGCTATTCGCACCAGGAGAACGACATCTGGGCCGGCCGGAAAAGCCGGGGCAGCGAGCGCGATCACTACGAGCTGAAGGTTGTGAAGGCCTTTGACAACGGCTCGTTCGTCAAGGCCCGTGTCTCGTACAACGACCAGACCGACAACGACTTCAACATCGTCACCAAGGGCGAGTTCGAGGCTGCGCCGCGCAGCGATCGCGCGCTCGACGCGATCACGGGGGTCCCAGCCCGGGACGTCGACTTCGGTGGCGCGCTGGGCGGCTGGCGCAAGGACTGGCTAGCCTACGTCAACAGCCACGTCGTTCTGAGCGACACGCTGAGCCTGGACGTCAATCCATACTACCAGTCGCTGGACGGCGAGTCGTTCCGCTATCAGGATCGCCAGCGCATCCTGACCGGCGGCGATCCGCGCGCCGTGACCGGCTACAACGCCAACGGCGGCGCGGTGCGGCCGACCTTGACCACCCTGCGCAACAGCAATGTAGTCGGCGGTCCGGCCGACATGCGGGTGACGCCGCGCGATCGCGATCGCTACGGCGTGACCGGCGAGCTGAAGGCCCGCCTCGGCGGCCACAGCCTGCGCTTCGGCGGATGGTGGGAAGGCGGCGACTCCACCGAGAAGCGCAACTTCTACCCGATCATCAATTCGGCCGAGGGCATCGCCTACGATCGGTCCAAGCTGAACTACGTCGAGTACCAGCGCTCGGCCTCGGTCGAGACCACCATGCTGTACGCCCAGGACGAGTTTCGGGCTCTGAACGACCGGCTGAAGGTCAATCTGGGCCTGACCTGGTACGACGTGAAGTACGACGCCAAGTCGCCGCTGGAGTACCGGGCCAGCGTCAAGTTCTCGCAGCACTCCGACATCAATCCGAAGATCGGCGCGACCTACCAGCTGGCCGAGGCGCTGGAGCTATTCGGCGGCTACGCCCGCAACTTCGCCGGCATTCCCGAGGACGCCTTCCTGGGCTCGACGGCGGTGATCAGTCCCAAGGACCTGGACCCGGTCGAGACGACCAACCTCGACCTGGGTCTGCGCTACGTGAAGCCGAACCTGGCCTTCTCGATCCAGGCCTATGACGTCGACCTGAAGAACAACGTCGGCATCGTGCCGCGCGACCCCACGGCCGCCCTCGACCCGGACGAAGTCGTCAGGGGCAATGTCGCGACCAAGGCGGTGAACATCGCCGGGATCAAGACGCGCGGCGTGGAGCTGACGGGCTATTACGACTTCGGGGCCTTCGATCTCTATGGCTCGTATTCCCGCCAGGACGCCAAGCATGACGATCCCGCGGTCGGCAGCGCCGCGCGCCGGGCGCTGGCCGCCGTGGCCGTCATCGGGGGGGCGGGGGTGCGCGACATCCCCAGGAACAGCGTCTTCGGCCAGGTTGGCTGGAAGCCGCTGGCGGGGCTGAAGATCGACGCCAATGTCCGCTATGTCGGCGACCGCGTCGGCGGCCACATCGTGGCCCCGACCACCTTCCAGGAGATCGGCGTCGAGAGGGTCGACGGCTACACCCTGGTGGGGCTGACGGCGACCTACGACTGGAAGCGCGCCGAGGGGCCAGACCTGCGACTCCAGTTCAACGTCGATAACCTTTTCGACGAAGACTACATCGGCGCGGTCAGCGGCTCGACAGCAACTCAGCCAGAGTTCGGCTACACGACCACGACCCCGAACAACCGCACCCTGGACCGCTACTTCGTCGGCATGCCGCGCACTTATACCGTCTCGGTGCGGGCGCGGTTCTAGAACCCTTCCTTGACGCTCGCCCTGAAAGCTTTCACCTCCAGGGCGAGCAACGGAATCCCCGCATGGCCAAGACCGACCCGCCGTCCGATCCCCCGCCCAGGTCTTCAATGGGAAAGCGGGCCACACTCAAGGAGGTCGCCAAGGCCGCCGGCGTGTCGCTGGCCAGCGCCTCCTATGCGATCAACGGCGCAGGGTCGGTCGGCGAGGCCACGCGCGAGCACATCCTCAAGGTCGCCGCCGAGCTGGGCTATCGGCCCAACCAGAGCGCCAAGGCCATGAAGACCGGCAAGACCGGCGCGATCGGCCTGATCCTGCCGGACCTGACCAACCCCTTCTTTCCCAGCCTGGCCCAGGTGGTGATCCAGGCGGCGCGGGCTCACGGCTACAGCGTCTTCCTGACCGACACCGAAGGCTCGGCCGAGGCCGAACAGCGCGCCGTCAGCCTGCTGGTCGATCACGGCGTCGACGGGGTCATCTGGTTTCCGATCGCCGACGACGGTCCGGTGGGCAAACTGATCGAGGGCGTGCCGACCGTGGTGCTGGACCGCAACCTGCCGGGTTACGACGTCATCCAGGCCGACTATGCCGAGGGTGGGCGCCTGGCCGCCGAGCACCTGATCGCCGCCGGCCACGTGAACATCGGGGTGATCTCCGGTCCCCACGCCGCCTCCAGCGCCCGCCAGCGGGCCGAAGGCGCCATCGCCGCGATCCGCGAGCGGGCCAAGCTGACCTGGCACGTCCACAATGCCTTCTCGCTGGACCTCGAGCCGGCCGTCGCCCAGGCCTTGGAGCGCCGCGCGGCCACGGCGGTGATCGCCGGCGCCGACCTGATCGCCATAGGGGCCATGCGCCACATCCGGTCGATGGGTCAGTCGGTGCCCGACGACGTCTCGGTGGTCGGCTTCGACGACATCCCCTGGGCCCAGCTGCACACGCCGGCCCTGACCACGATCGACATGCCGGTCGAGGACATGGCCGCCGCCGCCGTCGAGACCCTGATCCGGCGCATGGGCGCGCGTGGCGAGCCGCGTCGGCGGATCGTGTTCAACGTCGAGCTGGTCGAGCGCGAGTCCGTGCGCGTCCTCACGTGACGTCCACCGCCGCCCTGGGCCTGGCGCTGGCGCTGAAGCTGGTCGGGATCCTGGACCTGCCGAAGAACTTGAGCGTCGACGGCGCCCCGTTCGGCGGGATCTCCGGCGTCGACTACGACCGCCGCACGGGCGACTGGCTGATGATCTCCGACGACCGCTCGGACAAGGCGCTGGCGCGGTTCTTCATCGGACGGTTGGACTATGACACGAACGGGGTGCGAGCGCTGCGGCTCATGGGCCAGGTCCCGCTGCGGCGCGCGGACGGCGCGACCTTCTCGGCGGCGGAAGGCGAGCGCGCCGACGCCGAGGCCCTGCGCATCGATCCTCGCGGCGGCGATGTCGTCTGGTCGACCGAGGGCGACGCGGCGCGCGGCTTCGATCCGGCCGTACGTCGCATGGGACGCGATGGCGCCGCCACGGAGACGATCCCGACTCCGCCGGCCTTCCGCTTCACGCCGACCGGTGCGCGGCCCAACCTGACCTTCGAAGGCCTGAGCTTTTCGCCGGACGGTCGCTGGTTGTGGCTGGCGATGGAGGCGCCCAGGGTTCAGGACGGGCCGGTCAGCCGTGTCGCCGAGGGCGGCCTGACGCGGATCACCCGGCTGGATCGCGATGGCGGCGTCCGCGCGCAGTACGCCTATCGCCTGGACCCGATCCAGGCCGCGCCGGTTCGGCGGGGCGACAATGGGATCAGCGAGATCCTGGCGCTGGACGCGCACCGGCTGCTGGTGCTGGAGCGGTCCGGCGTCGAGGATGGTCAGGGACGCTTCGCCTATCACTGCCGGCTCTATTTGACCGATGTCCGAGGGGCCGAGGACGTCGCCGTCCGGCCCAGCCTGATCGAGGGCGCCCCACCGCGGGTGCTGGCCAAGCGCCTGCTGGTCAATTTCGATCGCCTGCCCGGCGCGGGGGCCAATCTGGAGGCCATGGCCTGGGGACGGGACCTGGCGGGACGGCGGACCGTGGTGCTGTTCTCGGACGATAACTTCAGCCCAATCGAGCCCGCGCGCGTCCTGGTGTTCGAGGTTCGCTAGACGCTGTGATTATGTAACGCGTTCTCAACTGGACCGCTCGCGGCTATGACAGCGGCCATGCGACGGATGACGGCATGGCTGCGGAACCTGGGAGGCTTATGGGCCGCCTGCGTCCTGGCGCTGCTCGTCGCGGCGCCGACGACCAGCCTGGCCGCCTGTCTCTGCGCTGATGACGCCGCTGTGGCCCGTGTCAGCGCCGTCGAGACGATGCAGACCGAGCGGCACGGGGACGACGTCCCCTGCAAGGCGGCTTGCTGCGTTGGCGGTCATTGCCATCACGCCGGCTCGCTGCTCGAAGCGCCCGCGGCGACCATTGACGCGCCCGCACCCGAGACGGCCAAGCACGCCATGGCGCCGAGCCGCGTCCTGGCGTCGCGGCCTCCGCCCGCCCTCGACCGACCCCCTCGCGCCTGACGGCTCGCGCGCGCTTCGCGCGCCTTGGTCCCGTCATTGCGAGGAATCTTCATGTCATCGAACCGATGGCCGCTGCGCGCGGCCTTGGCGTCCGCCGCCTGTGGCGCGCTCGCCAGCGCGGTCGCGGCCCAGACCGCGCCGCCTCTGGAAACCCTGTTGCGCGAAGCGACCGCGCCGCGCCTGATCGTCGGCGAGGCCGAGACTCGCGCCGCCGAGGGCCGCGCCCTCCAGGCCCACGCCCGTCCCAATCCCACCCTGGACCTGCAGATCGAGAACGTCGGGGGCGAAGGGCCCTACCGTGACTTCCAGAGCGCCGAGACCACCCTGTCGGTCGGCCAGACCCTGGAGCTGGGCGGCAAGCGCGGCGCGCGGGTCGCCACGGCGCGGGCCGAGGTCGACGCCGCGAGGTCGCGCGCCGACCTGAACCGCATCGCCTTCGCCCGCGACCTGGTCATCGCCTACGCCACCGCCGAAGCGGCGGGCGAGCGGCTGGCTGTCGCCAGGGAGGGCGCCGATCTCGCCGAGGCCGACGCCCGCGCCGCGCGGCTGCTGGTCGACAACGGCAAGGAAGCCGAGCTGCGCGCCCTCCAGGCCGAGACGGCGGTGTCGGCGGCCCAGGCCGAGGTCGCGCGCGCGGAGGCCGGGCAGGGCGCGGCCCTGGCCCGGCTAACGGCCCTGACCGGCGGCGAGCGGACCTTCACCGCCGTGACGCCGGGCGTGCTGGACCAGGCGTGGAGCGTTTCGGCCGCGACAGCCCTGGCCCCACCAATGGCCTTGGCGCAGGCCGAACAGCAGGTCGCCGAGCGCAAGCTGGATCTGGAACGTCGTCGCGCCATGCCGGACGTCACCGTCAGCTTCGGCCTGCGCCGGCTGGCCGGCGACGACGCCACCGCCGCCGTGGCCGGCCTCTCGCTGCCCCTGCCGCTGTTCGACCGCAACCGGGGCGCGGTGCAATCGGCGCGGGCCGAGGCCGACGCCGCGCGAGCCCGCCTGCTGATGGTCCAGGCCGACGCGGTCGCCGACCGTCTTGGCGCCGAGGGCGAGGCGCGCGCCGCAGACCGCTCCGCCGCCGCCGCCCGCGAGGGCGAGGCCGCCGCGCGCGAGGCCTATCGCCTGGCCCGGCTGGGCTACGAGGCGGGCAAGCTGCCCCTGATCGAACTGCTGGCCGCGCGCCGTGACCTGGTCGCCGCCCGCCAGCGCCACATCGAAGCGCGCCAGGCGCGCGCGAAGGCCGCAGCGGACCTCGCCCAGGCCAACGGACAGATCGCTTTCGGAGACGCCCGATGATCGAGCGCAGATGGATCATGGCTGGCGCGGGGATCGCGCTCGCGGCCGCCTTGGGTCTGGGCTACGGCGTGGGGCGCCTGACAGGCAAGGCGCCGGCAGACGCGCCCGCCCACGAGGAGAGCCAGAACGCGACGCACGGTGGGGCCTTCGTCGCGCTTTCGGCCGCCGACGCCGCCAGGGCCGGGGTGCTGACCACGTCGGTCGGACGCGGCGGTGGCTCGGAGCTCGTCCTGCCCGGCCGCGTAGCTCTGGCCGCCAATGCGACCGCCGCCCTGGGCGCGCCGGTGTCAGGAACGGTTGAGCGGGTCCATGTCGCCGCCGGCGACCGCGTGACCGCCGGGGACGCGATCGCCACTCTACGCAGCGCCGAAGGGGCGAATGCGCGGGCCAGTGTCGACTCTGCCGCCGCCGGCGCGCGCGCCGCCCAGGCCGCCGCCGCCCGCGACCGCCGGCTGTTCGAGGCCGGCGTCGTCGCCCGTCAGGACTGGGAAGCCAGCCAGGCCGCCGCCGAAAAGGCCCGAGCCGAGCTGCGCGCCGCCCGCGCCCAAGCGGCCGCCCAGGGCGCGCCGAGCGCCGGCGGCGTCGCCGTCCTGCGCGCCCCGATCGGCGGCGTCGTCACCCGCATCGACGCGCGGGTCGGAGGCTTCCTCACGCAAGGCGGTTTTGTCGTCGAGATCGCCGACCAGGGGCAGGTCGAGTACGTCCTTGACGCACCGCCGGCTTCTGCTGACGAGATCCATATCGGCGACCTGATCTCGATTCAGCGGCCTGATGGCGGACGGACCGGAGCACGCATCGTCGCGGTTGCGCCCAGCGCCGTCGGAGCCGGGGCCGCGGTGGTTCGCGCCAAGCCGACGGCCGCCCCGCCGCCGATCGGCGCGATCGTCTCGGCCCGGGTGATCCTGGCCCGAGGGCAGGGCGACCCGACTGTCCCGGCCGAGGCCGTCCAGACCCTGGGAGGCCGCTCGGTCGTCTTCGTCGCCGGGCCGAGGGGCTTCCGCGCCACGCCCGTGGTGACGGGCCGAACCGCCGCTGGCTCTGTCGAGATCCTGAAGGGGCTCACCGGCGGCGAGACCATCGCCGGCAAGGGCGCCTTCCGCCTGAAGGCCGAGCTGGGCAAGGGCGAAGCGGGGCATGAGGACTGAGCCATGCTGAACCGCCTCATCGACCTCTCGGTCCGCCATCGCTGGATCGTCGTCCTGCTGGCCGTGGCGCTGCTGGCGTTCGGTCTGCAGCAGCTGTCGCGCCTGCCGATCGACGTCACCCCCGACATCACCAACCGCCAGGTGCAGATCAACACCATCGCGCCCGCGCTGGGCCCGGAGGAGGTCGAGCGGCAGGTCACCTTCCCGCTGGAGACGGCCCTGGCCGGCGCGCCGGGCCTGATCGAGACCCGTTCGCTGTCTCGGCACGGCTTCTCGCAGATCACCGCCGTCTTCACCGACAAGACCGACCTCTATTTCGCCCGCGCGCTGATCAACGAGCGCCTGCAGGCCGCCCGCGCCAAGCTCCCGGACGGGCTCGAACCGAGCATGGGGCCGCCGGTCACCGGCCTGGGCGAAGTCTATATCTGGACCGTCGAGTTCAAGGGCGCGGCGGCGCATCCGGGCGCGGTCTATGTCACGCCCGAGGGCGAGACCCTGCGCACGGACATCGAGAAGGCGACCTATCTGCGCACGGTCCAAGACTGGATCGTCGCGCCCCAGCTGAAGATGGTCGACGGCGTGGCTGGCGTCGATGTGCTGGGCGGCTATGTCAAGGAATACGCCGTCCATCCCGACCCGGCCAAGCTGGCCGCGCGCGGCATCAGCCTGCCGCAGCTGGTCGAGGCGTTGGAGCATTCCAACCGCATCGCCGGGGCCGGCTATGTCCAGCGGGGCGGCGAGGCCTATATCGTCCGCACCGACGCGCGAGTGAAGAGCCTGGCCGAACTGGCCGACACCCCGATCGGCCGACGCAACGGCGCGATCGTCAAGGTCTCGGATGTCGCGACAGTCGCCATCGGCCACGCCCCGCGCCTGGGCTCGGCCAGCGAGAACGGCCGTGAGGTGGTGATCGGCACGGCCCTGATGCTGGTCGGCGGGAACAGCCGCACGGTCGCCGCGCGCGTCGACGAGCGCCTGAAGTCCATCGCCGCCAGCCTGCCGCGCGACGTCATCGTCAAACCGGTGCTGGACCGCACGCGACTGGTCGACGCGACGATCCGCACGGTCGAGCACAACCTGGCGGTCGGCGCCCTGCTGGTCATCGTGGTGCTGTTCTTCGCCCTGGGGAATGTCCGCGCCGCCCTGATCACGGCGCTGGTCATCCCGCTGTCGTTCCTGATCGCCGCCATCGCCATGCGGTGGTTCGGGATCAGCGGCAACCTGATGAGCCTGGGCGCGCTGGACTTCGGCCTGATCGTCGATGGCGCGGTGGTGGTGATCGAGAACACCCTGGGCCGCCTGGCGCTCCATCGCCAGAAGGAGGGGCGCGACCTGACCGCTGGTGAGCGCCTGTCGATCGCCGCCGAGGCCGCCAAGGAGATGGCCCGTCCGGCCGCCTTCGGCCAGGCGATCATCCTGCTGGTCTACGCCCCGTTGCTGGCCTTCGAGGGGGTGGAGGGCAAGATGTTCACGCCGATGGCCGCCACGGTGATGTTCGCCCTGGCCGGCGCGTTCGTGCTGTCCCTGACCTTGGTTCCAGCGTTCACGGCCCTGGCGGTGCGCGAGCCGAAAGGTCATGGCGAGACCCGCGCCATGGCCGCCGTCCGCACTCGGTTCGAGCCGCTGCTGCGCGCCGCCGTCGCCCGGCCGGGGGCGGTGGCCGCCGGGGCGGGGTTGGCCCTGGTGATTGGCGTCGTCGCCTTCCTGGCCTTGGGCCGCGAATTCGCCCCGACGCTGGACGAGGGCGACCTGCTGGTCCAGGCCAGCCGCGTGCCCTCGATCTCGCTGGAAGAGAGCCAGGCCATGCAGTTCGAGGTCGAGAAGGTGCTCTCGGCCCGGCCCGAGGTGGCGCTGGTCTTCACCCGCACGGGCACGGCCGAGATCGCGTCGGACCCGATGCCGCCCAGCGCCTCGGACACCTTTGTACTCCTCAAGCCCCGCAAGGATTGGCCCGATCCCGGTCTTTCCAAGGACAAGCTGGTCGAACGCATGGAAGGGGATCTCGGCAAGCTGATCGGCAACGCCTACGAGTTCACCCAGCCGATCCAGATGCGGTTCAACGAGCTGATCGCCGGCGTGCGTTCGGACGTGGCGGTCAAGGTCTATGGCGACGACTTCGCGGTCATGAGCAGGACCGCCAATCAGATTGCCGCGATGCTGCGCAAGGTTCCGGGCGCGGCCGACGTCAAGGTCGAGCAGATCTCGGGTCAGCCGACGATCACCGCCAGCGTCGACCGCACAGCCGCCGCGGCCTTGGGCGTCCACGCCAGCGACGCGGCCGACGCTCTGGAGATCGGCCTGGGCGGGCGCGAGGCCGGCCATATCCTGGAGGGCGACCGCCGTTTCGACGTCGTCGTGCGGCTGGACGACGCCGCGCGCGCCGATCCGGCCGCCATGGGCCAGCTGCCCGTGGTGTCGGAGAGCGAGGGCGGCAGCGCCATCCCGCTGTCCAGCATTGCCCGCTTCGACACCGCCGAAGGTCCCAACCAGGTCAGCCGCGAGAACGGCAAACGGCGGATCGTGGTCCAGGCCAATGTGCGCGGCCGCGACCTGGGCGGCTTCGTCGCCGAGGCTCAGGCCGCTCTGGCGCGTGAGGTCCAGCCGGCCCCGGGCTCGTGGTTGGAGTGGGGCGGCCAGTTCAAGAACCTGGAGCGGGCCAGCGCCCGCTTGGCGGTGATCGTGCCGGTGGTGTTCCTGGTCATCGCCGTGCTGCTGTTCATGGCCCTGGGCTCGGCGACCGAGGCGGCGCTGGTCTTTGCCTGTGTTCCCCTGGCCCTGGTCGGCGGGGCGCTGGCGCTCCTACTGCGGGGGATGCCGTTCTCGATTTCGGCGGCGGTCGGCTTCATCGCCGTCTCGGGCGTGGCGACGCTGAATGGTCTCGTCCTGATGCAAAGCATCAAGCAGCGGATCGTGGGGGAGGCGAACGTCGCCGCCGCCGTGATCGCCGGCACGGTCGATCGCCTGCGGGCGGTGCTGACGACGGCGCTGGTGGCGGTGCTGGGCTTCATCCCGATGGCCCTGGCGATCGGGGCGGGGGCCGAGGTCCAGAAGCCCGTGGCCACGGTGGTGGTCGGCGGTCTGCTGACCTCGACCGTGCTGACCCTGCTGGTGCTGCCGACTTTCTTCGTCTGGCTGGCGAAGCGGCGGCGGTAGACCGTCACGGCTCGGCGCGCCGGTCGGGGCGCCGAGCCGTGGTCGGGCTATTTAGCGGCCAAGCGGCGGTTCCGGTCGAGGGTCAGAGCGATCAGGGTGGCGATGGCCCCGGAGGCGAGGTAGAGGCCCACGGCCCACAGACCCCACAGGTTGGCCAGGCCCAGGGCCGCCAGCGGGGCGAAGCCGGCGCCGATCAGCCAGGACAGGTCCGAGGTCAGGGCCGCGCCCGTGTAGCGATAACGCTTGGCGAAGCGCGAGCTGACCGTGCCGGCCGCCTGGCCGAAAGACAGGCCCAGGATCGCGAAGCCGACCACGACGTACAGGGTCTGGCCCAGCGAGCCGCCGTCCAGCAGGCGGGGGGCCAAGAGGCTGAAGCCGCCGATCAGCAGGGCCGACAGCGCCAGCTGGTTCTGGCGGTTGATACGGTCGGCGATCCAGCCCGAGGCCAGGATGCCGGCGACGCCGACGATGGCGCCCGCCAGCTCGATGCGCAGGAAGGTCAAGGCTTGGCCGGGATCGCGCAATATCACCCACGACAGGGGAAACACCGTCACCAAGTGGAACATGGCGAAGGTCGCCAGGGGGGCGAAGGCGCCGATGAGCACATTGGCCCCTTCCGCGCGCAGCAGCGAGGCGATGGGGGCCGGGCGCAGCTCGCGCTTCTCGAACAGGGCGCCATACTCCTCGGTCGCGACGATGCGCAGGCGGGCGAACAGGGCCACGACATTGATCGCGAATGCGGCGAAGAACGGATAGCGCCAGCCCCAGTCCAGGAAGTCGGCGCTGCCGAGGCTGCTGACGAAATAGGCGAACAGACCGCTGGCCAGCATGAAACCGAACGGCGCGCCCAGCTGCGGCAGCATGGCGTACCAGCCGCGCTTCTTCTCGGGCGCGTTCAGGGCCAGCAGCGAGGCCAGGCCGTCCCAGGCGCCGGCCAAAGCGACGCCCTGACCCAGGCGGAAGAGCGCTAGGGCCCAGATGGCCAGCGAGCCGATCTGGGCGTAGCCGGGCAGGAAGCTGATGGCGGCGGTCGAGCCGCCCAGCAGAAACAGGGCGACGGTCAGCTTGGCGCCGCGGCCGAAGCGGCGGTCGATCTCGGTGAAAATCACCGAGCCGACGGGACGAGCGATGAAGGCCAGAGCGAACAGGGCGAACGAGAACATCACCCCGGTCAGCCGGTCGACGAACGGGAAGAACAGCTGCGGGAACACCAGCACCGAAGCGATGGCGTAGACGAAGAAATCGAAGAATTCGGACGTGCGGCCGATCACGACGCCGAGGGCGATCTCACCCGGTCGGACGCCGTGCGCGTCGGCGTGCATGCGGCGCGCATCGCGTTCCAGGCGGGATGACGTGGGTACTGTAAATTGTTGAACCATGAACTGACGCGCCTATTCCTCGTTACCGTCCCTAGTGCCGATTTTCCGCCGCCTTCACGGCGGTCTCGAGGGCAGCATGGGGCCAACGAACACGATCTGGCAAACGTCTTCGCGGCGCTTCGGCTCCGTTCACGAGAGCTTGACCTTTGGCAAGACGCGCCTTGACCTAGGACAAACGGTCCAATGTCGCACCGCAGCAGAACGGCCTATCCGCCGCCGCATGCGTCCGACCTTCAGGCTCACACCCCGTCCATCGCCCGGCTTGCTGGGCAAGCTGGCCCTGCTGCCCTTGCTGCTCGCCCTTGGCGGCTGCGACTGGGTGGTGATGAATCCGTCCGGCGATATCGCCGTGCAGCAGCGCGATCTGATCATCGTCGCGACCGTGCTGATGCTGCTGATCATCGTGCCGGTCATCGCCCTGACCCTGTTCTTCGCGTGGAAGTACCGGCGCTCGAACGAGGAGGCCAAGTACGATCCCGACTGGCACCACTCGACCCGCCTGGAGATCGTCATCTGGGCCGCGCCGCTGGTGATCATCACCATCCTGGGCGCGGTGACCTGGACCAGCACCCACCTGCTGGACCCATACCGCCCGCTGGATCGCCTGGCGCCGGGCCGTACGGCGGAGCACGTCAAGCCGCTGAAGGTCCAGGTCGTGGCCCTCGATTGGAAGTGGCTGTTCATCTATCCCGAGTTGGGCGTCGCCACGGTCAACGAGCTGGCCGCGCCGGTCGACACGCCGATCGATTTCCAGCTGACCAGCTCGTCGGTGATGAACTCGTTCTACGCGCCCGCCCTGGCCGGCCAGATCTACGCCATGCCGGGCATGACCACCCAGCTGCACGCGGTGATCAACAAGCCCGGCGTCTTCGAAGGTTTCTCCGCCAACTACAGCGGCGCCGGCTTCTCGCACATGCGCTTCAAGTTCCACGGCATGAGCCCCGCGGACTTCGACCGCTGGATCGCCGAGGTCCGCAAGGGAAGCGACCGTCTGGACGGCCCCCGCTATCTCGTCCTGGAAAAACCCAGCGAGAAGGTCTCGCCCCAACGCTTCGCCAGCGTCGACGCGGGCCTCTTCGACAAGGCGGTCAACCGCTGCGTCGAGCCGGGAAAGATGTGTCAGCACGACATGATGCGCATCGACGCTCAGGGCGGCCTGGGCATGGCCGGCGTCTACAACGTCACCACCCTCGAATACGACAAGCGCGTCAGGCGCGGCCAGGGAGGAGGCCTGCGCGCGTTCGTCGCCGCGCTGTGCGCTCCCAAGTCCGCTTCCGTCGAAGCGCGCTGATCCCAGGATAGAGACCCAACATGTCCGCGGACCTCGCAAAACTCATCTTCGGCCGTCTCACCTGGGAAGCCGTTCCGTTCCATGAACCCATCCTGCTGGGCACCTTCGCCATGGTCGCCCTCGGCGGTCTAGCGACCCTGGCGCTGCTGACCCGCTACAAGCTGTGGGGCTATCTGTGGCGGGAGTGGCTGACCAGCGTCGACCACAAGAAGATCGGGGTGATGTACATCATCCTGGCCATCATCATGCTGCTGCGCGGCTTCGCCGACGCCCTGATGATGCGGGCCCAGCAGGCCATCGCTTTCGGCGACCAGGCCGGCTACCTGCCCTCGCACCACTACGACCAGATCTTCACCGCCCACGGCGTGATCATGATCTTCTTCGTGGCCATGCCGCTGGTCACCGGCCTAATGAACCTGGCCGTGCCGCTGCAGATCGGCGCGCGCGACGTGGCGTTCCCGTTCCTGAACAACTTCAGCTTCTGGATGACGGTGGGCGGCGCGGTGACGGTGATGCTGTCGCTGTTCGTCGGTGAGTTCGCCCGCACCGGCTGGCTGGCCTATCCGCCGCTGTCGAACCTGGCCTACAGTCCGGACGTCGGGGTCGACTACTACATATGGGCGCTGCAGATCGCGGGGGTCGGCACAACGCTCTCGGGCATCAACCTGGTCGTGACCATCGTCAAGATGCGCGCGCCCGGCATGAGCCTGATGAAGATGCCGGTCTTCACCTGGACCTCGCTGTGCACCAACGTCCTGATCGTGGCGACCTTCCCGATCCTGACCGCCACCCTGGCCCTGCTGACCGCCGATCGGTACCTGTATACCAACTTCTTCACGAACGACTTCGGGGGCAACCCGATGATGTACGTGAACCTGATCTGGATCTGGGGGCACCCCGAGGTCTACATCCTGATCCTGCCGGCCTTCGGCGTGTTCTCCGAAGTGGTCTCGACCTTCTGCGGCAAGCGGCTGTTCGGCTACAGCTCGATGGTCTACGCGACCGTCGTCATCACCATCTTGTCCTACATCGTCTGGCTGCACCACTTCTTCACCATGGGCTCGGGCGCCAGCGTGAACTCGTTCTTCGGGATCACGACGATGATCATCTCGATCCCGACCGGGGCGAAGATCTTCAACTGGCTGTTCACCATGTACCGCGGCCGGATCCGGTATGAAGTGCCGATGCTGTGGACCGTCGGCTTCATGGTCACCTTCGTGATCGGCGGCATGACCGGCGTGCTGCTGGCCGTCCCACCCGCTGACTTCGTGCTGCACAACAGCCTGTTCCTGATCGCCCACTTCCACAACGTGATCATCGGCGGCGTGGTGTTCGGCATGTTCGCCGGCATCACCTACTGGTTCCCCAAGGCCTTCGGCTTCAAGCTGGATCCGTTCTGGGGCAAGGTCTCGTTTTGGTGCTGGCTAGTCGGCTTCTGGGTCGCCTTCGCTCCGCTGTACGTGCTGGGCCTGATGGGCGTGACCCGCCGCCTGAACCACTTCGAGGATCCGTCCTTGCAGATCTGGTTCGTGATCGCGGCGATCGGCGCGGTGATCATCCTGTGCGGCATTCTGGCTTTCATCGTCCAGATCGTCGTCAGCATCCGCAACCGCGAGGCCCTGCGCGACCTGACCGGCGACCCCTGGGGCGGCCGGACACTGGAGTGGTCGACCTCGTCGCCGCCGCCGGCCTACAACTTCGCCTTCACGCCGGTCATCCACCAGCTGGACGCCTGGTGGGACATGAAACAGCGCGGCTACGAGCGCCCGACCAGCGGCTACATCCCGATCCACATGCCGGCCAACACCGGTACGGGGGTGATCCTGGCCGGGATCAGCACGGTGCTGGGCTTCGCGCTCATCTGGCACATCTGGTGGCTGGCGATCGTCTCGTTCGTCGCCCTGGTGGGCACGGCGATCGCCCACACCTTCAACTTCAAGCGTGACTACTACATCCCGGCCGAGGAGGTCGTCCGCGTCGAGGACGCGCGCACCCAGGCCCTGCGGAGCCTGACCTGACCATGGCGTCTCAAGCCCACGCCCTCCCCACTCATCTTAAGGCGGAGGCGGACAAGGATCGCTTCCACATGACCGAGGAGCACCATCCGGAGAACGGGACCCTGCTTGGGTTCTGGATCTACCTGATGAGCGACTGCCTGATCTTCGCGGTGTTGTTCGCCTGCTACGCGGTGCTGGGCCGCAGCTATGCGGCCGGTCCGTCGGGGGCGGACCTGTTCGACCTGCCGCTGGTCGCCGTGAACACGGGCCTCTTGCTGTTCTCGTCGATCACCTACGGCTTCGCCATGCTGTCGGCCCAGGCCGGCCGGAAGCAGCCGACGCTGATCTGGCTGGCGATCACTGGCCTGTTCGGCGCCGGCTTCCTGTCGCTGGAGCTCTACGAGTTCGCCCACCTGATCCACGAGGGCGCGGGCCCGCAGCGCAGCGCCTTCCTGTCGTCGTTCTTCGTCCTGGTCGGCACGCACGGCCTGCACGTGACGTTCGGCATCCTCTGGCTGATCACCCTGATGGTCCAGGTCGGCCAGCGGGGGCTGGACGCGCCGATGCTGCGCCGCCTGATGTGCCTGTCGATGTTCTGGCACTTCCTGGACGTCGTCTGGATCGGCGTCTTCTCGTTCGTCTATCTGCTGGGAGCGCTGTGATGGCCGCTCATGACACGGATCACGCGCCCGGCGCGCACGAGGGCCACGGCCACGACGCCGGCCGTGGCTCGCTGAAGGACTATGTGATCGGCTTCGTACTGGCGGTGATCCTGACCGCAATCCCGTTCTGGCTGGTCATGGGCCACGTCCTGCCCACGCCGCAGATGACCGCCGTGGCGGTGATGGGGCTGGCGGTGATCCAGGTGATCGTCCACATGATCTACTTCCTGCACATGAACTCGCGCTCGGAAGGCGGATGGACCCTGCTGGCCCTGATGTTCACCTTGATCCTAGTGGTGATCACACTGAGCGGCTCGCTGTGGGTGATGCACAATCTGAACACCCACATGATGCCGCTAGACGCGCACGACATGAAGCAGATGCCGTGACGACGACGCGGGGAAGGCGCGCGCGGTCGATCGCCCTGATCGGGCTGTGCGCCGCCTTCACCGTGGTCTTCGTCCTTCTCGGCGCCTGGCAGGTCCAGCGCCGCGCCTGGAAGCTGGACCTGATCGCCCGGGTCGAGCAGCGCCTTCACGCCGAGCCGACGCCCGCGCCAGCGCCGGACGCCTGGCCATCCATCCGACGCGACGACGCCTACCGCCGTGTCCGCCTGAGAGGTCTGTTCGACCACGACGCCGAGACCCTCGTTCAGGCAGTAACCGACAAGGGGCCCGGCTTCTGGATCCTAACGCCGCTGAAGACCGACGGCGGCTTCACCGTCCTGGTCAATCGTGGTTTTGTCCCGGTCGAGCGCAAGGCGCGAGCGACGCGGGCCGCGGGGGAAGTCGCCGGACCGGTCACGGTGGTCGGCCTTCTGCGCGTCACCGAACCCCACGGCGGCTTCCTGCGCACGAACCAGCCGGGACAGGGGCGGTGGTATTCCCGCGACGTCCAGGCTATCGCCGCCGCGCGTCACCTGACACACGTCGCACCCTATTTCGTGGACGCCGACGCGACGCCCAATCCCGGCGGCTGGCCGCTTGGGGGCCTCACGATCGTGCGTTTCCCCAACAGTCATCTAGTCTATGCCCTGACCTGGTTCGGCCTGGCCCTGCTGACGAGCGGCGCTGGCCTCTTCGTCGCGCGCGATGCGCGGCGCCGCTGCAGCGAAGAGGATTCATGACGCCGACCGCCAGCATCGTCTTTTCGGGAGTCGCCGGCTGGCTGTCGGGCGCGCGGGCGGCGGACAATGCCAGCGGCCCGGCCGACGCCATCGCCCGCCAGAACATGCTGCAGCTGATCCATCTGCGCTGGATCGCGGTGCTGGGTCAGGTGATCACCATCCTGGCGGTGCATTTCAGCCTGGGCTTCAAGCTGCCGCTGGCCACCATGATGCTGGTGCTGGTCGGGCTGGTAGGGCTGAACCTCTTCAGCCTGCTGCGTCTCAAGCGGCCGACGCCGCTGGGCCGTTACGACCTCTTCCTGGCCCTGGCGCTGGACACCCTGGCGCTGACCGCCCAGCTCTATTTCAGCGGCGGCGCCACCAACCCGTTCACGACCCTCTACCTGCTGCACGTGATCCTGGGCGCGGTGCTGCTGGAAGCCTGGGCGACCTGGGCGATCGTGGCCTTGACCAGCTTCTGCTTCGTCATGCTGGTGGCCTTCAACCGGCCGATCGTCGCCATGGGCCTCAGCGACCAGGCCTTCTTCGATCTCTTCCTGATGGGCATGCTGGTCGGCATCGTGCTGGACGCGGTGCTGCTGGTGACCTTCGTCGATCGCATCAACGCCAACCTGCGCCGCCACGACGCCCGCCTGGCCGAGCTGCGCCAGCGCGCCGCCGAGGAGACCCACATTGTCCGCATGGGCCTGCTGGCCTCCGGCGCCGCCCACGAGCTGGGCACGCCGCTGGCGACTCTGGATGTGATCCTGAGCGACTGGCGGCGCATGCCGATCTTCGCGTCCCAGCCCGACCTGGCCCAGGAGCTGGAGGACATGCGCGGCGAGGTCCAGCGCTGCAAGACTATCGTGACCGGCGTGCTGCAGTCGGCCGGCGAGGCGCGGGGCGGCGAGGTGCGGGCCAGCACCCTGCGGGCCTTCATGGATGAGGTCGTGTCCGACTGGCGCGCCACCCGCAACGGCGTGGCCCTGGCCTACGAGACCGACCTGATCGCCCCGACCCCGATCGTCGCGGAATCGACGTTGAAGCAGGTGATCCACAACGTGCTGGACAACGCCCTGGAAGCCTCGCCGGGCGGGGCTCGGCTATGGGTCGGCGTGCGTGACGAGCGGCTGCTGATCGAGGTCGAGGATGACGGCCCCGGCTTCACGGCCGAGACGCTCGAGAACTTCGGCAAGCCCTACAACTCGACCAAGGGGCGGGCGGGCGGCGGCTTGGGGCTCTTCCTGGTCGTCAACGTCCTGCGCAAGCTGGGCGGCCGGGCCAGCGCCGAGAACCTGGCCGAAGGCGGCGCCCGCGTCGTCCTGGACCTGCCGCTGTCCTCGCTGGAAATCGGAGCTTCCCGTGGCTGACCGCAAGCTGATCATCGTCGAGGACGACGAGAAGTTCGCCGCCACCCTCAAGCGCTCGTTCGAGCGCCGCGGCTACGAGGTGGTTCACGCCCATGGCTTGGACGAGGCGATCGCGGCGCTGGAGACTTTCGCGCCCAAGTACGCGGTGGTCGACCTGAAGCTGGCCGGCGAGTCGGGCCTGGCCTGCGTGCGGGCGCTCAGCGAGCGGGATCCGGCCATGCTGATCGTGGTGCTGACCGGCTTCGCCAGCATCGCCACGGCGGTCGAGGCGATCAAGCTGGGCGCCCGCCACTACCTGGCCAAGCCGTCGAACACCGACGACATCGAGGCGGCCTTCCACAAGGAGGAGGGCGATGTCGACACCGCCATCGGCGAGCGGGCGACCTCGATCAAGAATCTGGAGTGGGAGCGGATCCACCAGACCCTGGTCGAGGCCGACTTCAACATCTCCGAGACGGCGAGACGCCTCGGCATGCACCGCCGCACCCTGGCCCGGAAGCTGGAGAAGCGCCGGATCAGCTGACTACCGGGCGATCACCTTCGGCAGGGTCGTGATGGGCTCCAGCACGATGTCGCGGAAAAAGGTCTCAGCCCCCTCGGACTGCAGCTGGATCGCGCCATGGGTCAGGGGCTGGCCGCTGGCCTTGAGGTCCCGGACCTCCATCACCGGGACGCCGTTGACCACATGCACGGCCCGATCGCCCAGAACATAGAGGTCCAGGGTGTTCCACTGGCGGGCCGGCTTCTCGGCGTCGCTATAGGCCTCGACGTTCCAGTCGGCCGTGCCGCCTCCAGCGGTGACGGCGCGGCCGGTCGGCGAGAAACGTAGGTTGGGTTTGATGATGTTCGGATCGTCGACGGCGTTGGTCACGACCGAGATCGCCTCGCCGACGGGTACGACCATGCCGATTGAGCCGGTCATGATCTCGAACTCGACCGCTTGGCTCCACGTGCCCCAGACCACGCCCGGCGCGCCCTGCGAGTGGTAGAGCAGGCCGTTGTTCGGCGCCTGGGCCTCGCGCGGCGCCCAGCGGCCCGCGCCCCACTTGTACTGCAGGCGCAAGTGGTAGTTCCTGAAGTCGCCGTTGTGGACCAGGCTGCCCCAGATCCTGCCGTTGACGTACAGGGCCGGGCGACCGTCCTCGACCACCACCTTGAAGATCTCGGCGCTTTTGGCCGAGACGCCGAGCGGGGCGACGGGCGGGCGCTGGTAGGTCAGGGCGGGGTCGGCGTAGCCGAGCCATGCGTTCCAATCCTTGAGATCCTGGCCATTGAACAGCGATACTGCCGGACCGGCCGCCTTGGGGATGTCGGTCAAGGCCAGGGTAGGACGTTGTTCGGCTAGGGCCGGCGCGGCGACGGCCAGCGCCAGGGTGAAGGCCAGGGTCTTGAGCATGCGTCCTCCCACGCCCCTCGGATCGGGCTTGGCGCACCCTAAGAGGCAGCGCTGTCATGGCAAGCCCGGCCAAGGTCTTAGACGTCGCTGAAACGGCTTGGCCGTGTCCGGCGGCGGTGGTGCGGCGAGGCGACATGTCGCTTGATCGGTGGCGACATGTCGCCGGCCTCGCGCGGAACGGAGAGCCCGGGAAGGGACGCCGCACCAATTACGGCGTCCCTCTCCCTTTGTCGCCCCACCTGCGCGAGCCCTCCGCGAACCGTTGCTCACCGGTCCGCGACGAGCGTTAGTTGCCGTGCAAGCGTCGCCGGAGCAATGTCGGGTCTGTCGCAAGATATGATGACGCCGACCCTAGCGAGGTCTGAGGCGCCCTTTGCTACAACGGTTTCGTCGGGGGACGGGGAAAGCGGGATGAGCTTCGAAGCCGCGTCGGAGACGCCGCTCAAGGTGGCCCTGGTCGAGGACGACGCCGCGTTTCAGGAGGCCTTCCGGACCGCCCTGGCCGGCGCGCCCGACCTGGCGATGGTCGGGGTCGCGGCCACCGCGGCCGAGGCGCGCGCCATGCTGGCCGAGCCGGCGGTCGACGTGCTGGTCGTGGACCTGGGCCTGCCGGACGGCTCCGGCATCGAGGTGATCGGCGAGGCTCATGCCCGCTGGCCGGGCTGCGCCATCATGGTCGCCACCACCTTCGCCGATGAGCGTCATGTCATCTCGTCGATAGAGGCCGGCGCCAGCGGCTACCTGCTCAAGGACAGCCCGCTGCCGACCATCGCCCAGGACATCCGCGTCCTGCACGCCGGCGGCAGCCCGATCAGCCCCCGCATCGCCCGCCAGGTGCTGATGCGCTTCCGCCCCGACGAGAAGCCGGCGGAGCAGGTCGAGACGGCGGAAAGGCCCGGCGTGCCCAGCCTGTCGGAGCGCGAGAAGGAGACGCTGCAGCTGATCACCCGCGGCTTCTCGTTCGAGGAAATCGCCGAGCTGATGGGTGTGTCGCGCAACACGGTGCTGACCTTCGTCCGGCGCATCTACGCCAAGCTGGAGGTCCGCTCGAAGACCGAAGCGGTGTTCGAGGCTCGCGCCTATGGTCTCCTCTAGCGGGCGGGTTGATCGACCCTGGTTCGCCTGGGCGTTCTGGATCATCTCGGCCTTGGCGATCGGAGCCGTGGTCTTCTTCGTCCAGGCCGGGGCGGGGGGCGAGCGGATCACCGTCGCGCGCCTGAGCGTCATCGACACCGTCGGCTATCAGCCGCCGCCGGAAGCCAGCTTGCGAGCGGTTGGCGGCAAGCTCGTCACCCTGCCGCACGCGCCGAAGCCGGACTTCGCGCCGGTCGCCGACCCTTCGCCGCAGCGCATCGCCACCCGCGTCACTTGGTACGCCCTCACGGTTCCGCCGCTGCCCGACGATGGCCGTCAGCTCTATCTCTACATTCCTCGTTGGAAGTCGGACGGCTCGCTGGCGATCTATGCCGACGGCCGCCTGGTCAGCCAATCGCACGCCAACCTGCAATGGAACGGCTCCAACCAGCCGATCTGGCTGGCCCTGCCGCACGCCGCCGGTTCGCATCCGCCCAGGACGCTGGACATCCGGCTGCAGCACGTGCGCGGCATCGGCGGCGCGTTCTCCTCGGTCTGGATCGGCAACTTCCGGCAACTGGCCCCACGTTACTACGTGCGCGACTTCTTTCAGGTGTCGCTCCCGGCCTTTTCGGTGACCGCCTTCCTCGCGACGGGCGTGTTCTCGCTGTTCGTCTGGCTTAGCCGCCGCAAGGAGCCGATCTATGTCCTGTTCTTCCTGACCTCGTTGATCTGCTTCCTGCGCATGCTGCACACCTTCGTCGGCGAGCGGCCGCTGCTGGTCTCGGACGCCTGGTTCGGCTGGATTACGATCAACTCGGCCTACTGGCTGGGCGCCGCGCTGCATCTGTTCGGGATCCAGCTGCATCGTGGCTCCCAGCCGATCCTGACGCGCGTGCTCCTGATCAATACCGGACTCTGGACGATCGCCACCTTGCCGGGCCTGCTGGACCCGACTCTGCTGGCGGCGCCGATCTATGTGAACCTGCTGCTCCTGGGGAGCGTGACCGCATTCAACTTCGTGCGCCTGTCGATCAAGGCGCGGTCTCGCTTCGCCCTGTGGCTGGCGGTCTGGTACCTGGTGGCCCTCGTCTTCGCCGTCTACGACGTCGGCCTGCAACAGAACCTGGTGAACATCGAGAGCGTGTTCCTGACCAACTTCACCGGGGTCGGGCTCACCTTGCTCTGCTGGTACATCATGTTCAGCCGCTACATCGAGGCGCTGGAGACCGCCACCCAGGCCAAAGCCGACCTCGCCCGCCGGCTGGCCCAGCGCGAGGCCGAGCTGACGGCCAGCCACGCCCGGCTGCGCGAGATCGAGCATCGCGAACTGTTGCACCAGGAGCGCCAGCGCCTGATGCAGGACATGCACGATGGTCTCGGCTCGACCCTGGTCACCGCCTTGCGGGCCTTCGAGGGCGATCGCGCCGCCGACCTGGACGCCGTCGGCATCCTGCGCGGCTGCATCGACGACCTGAAACTGACCATCGACTCCATGGAGCCGGTCGAGACGGACCTGGTGCTTCTGCTGGCCACACTACGCTTTCGCCTGCAGCCGCGCCTGGAGGCGGCCGGGGTCAAGCTGGTCTGGGAGGCGGGCGAGGCGCCGCCTCTGGAGTGGCTGGACCAGCGGCACGCCCTGCACATCCTGCGCATCCTGCAGGAGGCCTTCGCCAACATCCTGAAGCACGCCGGCGCCCGCGAGATCACGGTCTCGGTGCGGGCCGAGGAGGGGCAGGTCGTGGTGCGGGTGCAGGACGACGGCCGGGGCTTCGATCCGGCCGCCGCCTCCCGAGGGCGGGGGTTGGCCAATCAGCGCAATCGCGCCGAGGCGATCGGCGGGGCCATCCTGTGGGAGCCTTCCTATTGCGGCAGCCGTTTGGCCTTGATCCTGCCGGTGAAAAAGCCGAGCGCCGCCGCCTCCCACGAGCGCTCCGGCGCCTGAAAATCTAGAAGGTCATTCGCCAGGGCGAACGCGCGGAGCCTTGCGACATCGCGGCCTCTTGGCTGATGGCGCAATTTTGGCGAGGCTCTTAGTGTGGCTGGGCGACGTTCTTTCGGACGCGCCCGCCAGAGGAGACCGGGTGCATGATCGAGTCGCGCGATGTCGCCCCCCGCGTGCTGGTGGCCGACGTTAACGGCCTCCAGGCCCGCATCGGCCTAGCCGAGCGTGGACAGGCGCCGGAGACGGTCAGCGTCGTCGATTGCGCCAGTCAGGACCAGCTGATCGACCTGCTGGCCAAGGCTCGCGCCGGGTTCGATGGCCCCGTGCTGGGGGCGGCGATCGCGGCGCCGGGGCCCAGTATGAACGGCGTCATCCAGCTGACCCACTCGAGCATGCGCCTGGAGGCGGACGCGATCGCCGACCAGCTGGGGCTGCATCGCCTTCATCTGATCAACAATTTCACCGCCCGCGCCCTGGCCGTGCCGCTGCTGTCGCCCGACACGCTGGAGCCGATCGGCGGCGGCGCGCCGCATCGCGATGCGCCGGTGGGCGCGGTCGGCCCGTCCGAAGCGGGCCTCGGCATGTCCATCCTCTATCCGGACGGCTTCGTCGGCTGGACCGCGGCGGCCGCCGAGGGCGGGCACGCGGACCTGGCCGCCGCCGATGACCGGGAAGCCGATGTCATCCGCGTGCTGCGCGGAATGCACGGCCACGTCTCGGCCGAGCGCGCGCTGTCCGGTCAGGGCGTGCTGGATGTGGCGCTGGCGGTGTCGACCCTGGCCGGGACGCCGCAGCGCCCCGCCGATCTGCAAGCCTTGCTCGACGCCGCCGAACGCGGCGACGCCGTGGCGCGCGAGACCTTCGTGCTGGTCTCCGGCTGGCTAGGCGCGGTCTGTGGCAATCTGGTGCTGACCGCCGGCGCGCGCAGCGGCGTCTACATCATCAGCACGACGGTGCTGTCATGGGGCCCGTGGCTGGACCGTGCGGTCGTCCGCCAGCGCTTCGAGGCCAAGGGCCGGATGGCCGCCTATCTGCGCGACGTGCCGTTCTATCTGGTCAACGACCCCAACTGCGGCCTGCTGGGGTTGACGACGCTGTTCAGCTAGACGGCGGGATCAGACCACGTCCACCCAATTGCGATAGGGCAGGTTCAGCGCTGGACAGGCGATCTCGCCCGTCGGGGCGTTGGCAAGCGGGGCGACCATCGGACCGCTCAGGAACGGCGCCTGGAGTCGGCGGCACAGATCCAGCTCCTTCAGGCTGTTGACCATCGCCACGCCCTGCCAGACCCGCTTGCCGCGATAAACGGCGGCGTCCTTCAGGAAGCGGGTGATCGCCGCCAGTCGGGCCCGCTCGTCCGAGCCTTCCAGCACCAGGGTGACGCTGTTGACCGCGCCGGCGGGCAGGCTCTCGATCCGGAAGCCGGGATCGCGCACATGCAGGTCGATCAGCGAAAAGTAGGGCGTCAGGAAGCCGCGGATCTGGCCAATCGCGCCATACGACGGCTCGCGCGGCACGTCGTAGACGCTGGCGGCCATCCGCGGGCGCAGCGCGCGGGGAAATTTTTCGATGGGCCCTCGGTAGCGCTCGCGGACCGACGGCTTGACCAGGGAGGAGAAGCTGAACGGCAGGAAGATATAGCCGGGCTTGGGGCGGGGAAGTTGCTCCTGTGCGGCCGCGAGGCAGGCCAGGTCGCGAGCGGCGACGTCGGCGTCCTCGATCGCGCCGAAAGCCAGGTCGTCCCAGGCCATCCCCCAGTCGACGCCGCTGCCGACAAACCGCTCCTTGTTCAGGTAATAGATGCCCCACCAGCCGGTGTTCGGCCGTGGCGCGTCCAGCAGGTCGCTGATCCCGCCCAGCGGAGGTTCAGGCTCGATCGCCGCCAGTTCCTCGGCCGGAGGCGCGCCCTCCAGCGGCCCGCCGGGCGGCTTGACGCTGGTGACAGCCGTCGGGGTGATCCGGCAGACCCGCCCTGCGAACCCACCGTCATCTTCGCCGGCCAGCAACTGCTTCAGCGCCTCGCCATGGGTGCTGGCGAACCGCATGACGTCGGTCTGATCGCCCTCGAACATCAGCAGGGCGACCTCGCCGGCGCCCTTGTCGCCGAACATCTTGTGCTGCAGGTCGGCGGCCATCCGCTGCAGTTCGCGCGCGTCTAGCCGGGTCGCCCGCGGATCGGCCAGCACGAACGAATAGGGCGCCACCAGGCCATAGCGTCGCGGCCACGCCCACTCCGTTTCCAGATAGGCGCCGGCGACCTTGGCCACCAAGGCGGCCAGAGCTTCGGAATCGGCGAACTTCTGATCCTCGCCGACGAAAATCTTCAGGCAGGCGATCGCTGTCATGGCGCCAGGATGGCGACTTTACGCGGCGAAATCCATTGAGAGTTGTTGCGCCGTCCGCGCGACTTGGCGTCGCAAGACACGACGCCCCGTCGCTGGCTTAGTGACGCTTGCCTTCGGCCGGATCGCCCTTGGGTCCCTTGAAGGTCGCGCCGACCTCGGCGGCGTCGGGACCGTCCGGGCCGGCGCGGGTGCGGGAGGTCTCGCCGGTCCTCTGGATCTTCTTCTCGCCGCCCAGGGCGGTGAAGTCGCCCGGCTTTTCGGCCTCGTTCTCGGTGCGGCCGCGGCTGTTGGGGGGCTGGGTCATGACGTCTCCTGGGTATCGAACCGCAGGAGGAACGGCTGCCGCGCGAGACCGCTCCCAGCCGCCGGCTGGCGGTGTCGTTTGTTTAAGTCGGCAGACCCCTCGCTGGACCTGTGACGTTTCGAACAACAAGCACGACCACGGAGGAACGCGGCGCATGACCGAAACCCTGTCCCCCACCTTGCCGCCCGATGTCGAGAACAAGGTCCATGGCGTGCTGAAGATGGCTTGCGACCAGGAACTGACCCTGGCGACGGCGGAGAGCTGCACCGGCGGTCTGTTCGCCTCGCTTCTCACCGATGTCGACGGTTGCGGCCACGCCTTCGAACGCGGGTTCGTCTCCTATACCGATCAGGCCAAGGCCGAGTTGCTGGATGTGCCGCCCGATCTGATCGCGCGCCGCGGGGCGGTCTCCGAGCCGGTGGCTCGCGCCATGGCGGACGGCGCCCTGGCCAGATCCCAGGCGGACATCGCCCTGGCCGTCACCGGGTTCGCCGGACGCGGCGGACCGGATGACGAGCCGGGTCTGGTCTTCCTGGCGGTCGCCCGGCGACACGGCGATACCCGAGTGTCGGAGCATCATTTCGGCGACATCGGGCGCGGCGCCGTGCGGATCGCCTGCCTGGACGCGGGATTGGACATGCTGCGGGTGGCGCTGGAGCAGGCGCAAGATCAGCCAAGGTAACCTCCTGCACCCCGGTCATAGAGAAGCGTTGGTGCTCGATTATCACATTTGATGCCGCCAGGAGCGGGGGCGCACGAGCCTCGTTCTCTCGTCGGTCGACCCGAGAAGATCGCCCGCGCGTTGGGCCGCTTCGGCCCAGCCGCACGACGGCGCGCGCCTGCGGCGAGCGCTCCCGCCCTTTTGGCCGAGGACAATCGATGGCGCTGGACACCGACGCGCCGATATCGCCCGCGCCATCAGGCGCTGCAGCCCGCGACGGCTGAGGGCTACAGGATGTTCGAGGAGCGACAGGACGAGGTCACCAAGGTGGCGCTGCGCTCGTAAAACCAGAGAGGAGACAGGAACATGGTGGATCTACGTCCGCTCGCGGTCGTGACGGGGGCGTCCAGCGGCATCGGCTACGAGCTGGCCAAGCAGTGCGCGCAGAACGGTTTCGACCTGATCATCGCCGCCGACCGCCCGTTGGCGGAGGCCGAACAGGCGCTGCGCGGGTTCCAGTCGCATGTCGAATGCGTGCAATGCGATCTCTCCACGATGGAGGGCGTGGACCGGCTGGTGGCGCAGATCGGCGATCGTCCGGTTGACGCCTTGCTGGCCAACGCCGGCCAGGGGCTGGGCCACGCCTTCCTCGACCAGGACTTCTCACGCGTCGAGCAGGTGATCGACACCAACATCACCGGCACGCTCTATTTAGTCCACCAGCTGGGGCGGCGCATGCGCGAGCGGGAGCGCGGACGGATCCTTTTCACGGGCTCCATCGCGGGCTTGATGCCAGGATCGTTCCAGGCGGCCTACAACGGCACCAAGGCCTTCATCGACAGCTTCTCGTTCGCCCTGCGCAACGAGTTGAAGGATAGCGGCGTCACCGTGACCTGTCTGATGCCGGGGCCGACTGATACCGAGTTCTTCGCGCGCGCCGACATGACCGACACCAGCGTGGGGCAGGGCAAGAAGGACGACCCCGCCGATGTCGCCAAGACCGGGTTCGAGGCGATGATGCGCGGCGAGGGCGACGTGGTGCACGGTCTGAAGAACAAGATGCAGGCCGCCACGGCCGCCGTGACCCCGCAGTCGGCCCTGGCGGAAATGCACCGCAAGATGGCCGAGCCCGGCTCGGGCGAGCACTAGCTGGACCAGATCTCATCGCAACGCCATCGCCCTCTTGACGACCGCGCGTCGCGAACTACCTCACCCTTTGTTCGCTAAGCCCCAATGGGCTTGGCGGCATGGGGCGCAAGAGCGCTTCAGTGCGCCCCTCATGTCCAACCTGCTTTCGAGGAGATGGAAATGAGCATCGCTTCTGACTTTTCTCCGCTCTGCGGCCTGAGCGTTGATCGCATCGCCGCGACCGGAGCAGTCCAGCCGCGGCGGCCGGCATAGCGGCCGGGAGCAGGACCATGCAATCGGTTCCGGTTTCGGCTGAGCGTGCGTCGTCCTGGCGCGCGCGGCCCGCCGTCGGATTTCTCCACCCGCTAGAGGTCGTCAAGGACGGGGACCTGGATCTCTCCGCCAAGCGGGAGATCCTGGCCGCCTGGGCGTCGGACGCCAGCGCGGTGGAGGGCAGACCCACCCAGAGATGGCTCTTGGGAACCTTGGCCCCGGTGCCGCTGAGCGAAGTGCTCGCCGCGCTGCGCCGCCTAGACGGCGCCGGGCCGTCCTGAGTTTGGCGGACCGCCGGTTTGCCTCGGATCGGCCGTCATCGCCGTATGTAGTTCAGTCAGTTCGAACGTGATCATGTCGAGCCTCGTCCTTGTCGAGCCCGCCGGAGACGCGTGGGCTGTTCAAAGTTTTCTCAGCGATAATCCGATGATCTTCCCCACTGGCGCGGGCGCCGAGCAGGCTGCGCGCAACCTAGCCCACCGCTTGGCCGACGCCGGCGAGCCCGTGGTCCTGGAGATCAAGCTGCGCAACGGCGCCCGGGCGGGCCGGTTTCTCTTCCCGCCCCGGATCGATCGCGACAGCGCCGCGGCTTAGGACGTTTCAGCGGATCAGCCGGCGATCGACGAGAGCTCGGCCTGGTCGCCCAGCTCGGTCAAGGAGAGCTCCAGCCGGCAATCCAGCCCTTCCGGCGCGAAGACGATACGGCTGCCGCCGCCCAGTTCGCCGCTGAGGCTGGACTCGATCAGGCGGGTTCCGAAGCCGCGCCGGAGAGGCCTGCGCACGACCGGCCCGCCGCCTTCGCGCCAATGGAGGGTCAGGCGACGTGCGCCATCCGGGAGCATAAGTTCGCGCCAGGAGACCTGCACCGTTCCGGTCGCCACCGACAGGGCCCCATGGGTGGCGGCGTTCCTGGCCAGCTCGTGCAGCACCAGGCCCAGGGCCACCGTGACGCGCGGTGGCAGGTCCGTGCTCGGCCCGTCCAGCCCGATCTGCTCGGCGGGATAGGGGGCCAGTTCCTGGCGGAGCAGATCCTCCAGCCCGGCCCGCTTCCAGCCTCTCTGGTTCAACAGGTTGTGGGTCTGCGACAAGGCGATCAGCCGCGCCTCGAACTTGTCGCGAAACACCTCGGGCGAGTCGGCGCCGCGCGCCGTCTGGGCGGCGATCGACTGTACGGTCGCCAGGGTGTTCTTGACGCGGTGGTTCAGCGCGTTGATCCGCTGGCGCTGCTGCTCCTGGGCCGTCATCGTTTCAGTGACGTCGACGTTGCATCCCGCATGTCCCATGAACACGCCGTTCCCGTCAAAGCGGGGCGTGCCTTCGCACCGCAGCCAACGGCTGCGTCCCTCGCGATCCCGAACGCGCGTGAGGATGATGAAGCCGCGGCGCTGAACCACGGCGTCCGTGAACTCGCGATGGAAGCTGGGTCGATCCTCGGTCTGGATCGCGCCGGCCCAGCGCGGACCGGGCATGTCCTCGGGCGGCCGGCCAAAGACCGTCTGGTAGTGCTGGTTGACGAAGACCGTGCGGCCCTGCGTGTCGGTCATCCAGATCAGGGCCGGCGCGCTGTCGGCGATCAGGCGGAAGCGATTTTCGCTCTCGATCACGGCCGCGAACGCGGTGTGGCGGTCGGTGACGTCCAGCATCACGCCGATCATGCGCACGGGCCGGCCGCGCGTGTCGCAGATGGCTCGGCCGCGCACGTTGATCCAGCGCAGTCGGCCGTCGGGCCGGATCACCCGGTATTCGGAGTCGTAGTCCACGTGACGCGCCAGCGCCTGGGCCAGTTCGGTCTCCCGTCGCTCGCGGTCGTCAGGGTGGACGGCCGCGGCCCATTCGGCATAGCCCAAGGGGGCGCCGGCTCCGACGCCCAGGATGTCTCGCCCGCGGAGCGAGACCTGCAGCCCATGGTGAGGCAGGGTCAGCTCCCAATAGCCGACACGGCCCGCGTCCAGCCCGCCCAGGACGTCCAGCCGGCGATCATACAGGGCGGCGGCCATGGCCAGGAACAGGATTGCGAGGGCGCCGGCCGTGACGCAGAAGGCGAGCACGAGCGGCGGAATGCCCTCGGGCTTCAGGGCGTAAACCTCCACGCGGGTCAGGCGCAGGGCGGCCATGGCCGTGTGGTGCATGCCGAAGATCGCGCCGCCCAGGAGGCCCGCCGCGACGGCGCGCCACAGGATGGAGCGCTCTCGCCGCGCCGCAATCAGCGCCGCCGTGGAGGAGGCGATCGCGATCCCGAGGGACAGGGCGACCATGCCCGGCGCGTAGGCGATCGACACCGCCGTGCGCACGGCGGACATGCCGACATAATGCATCAGGCAGATGCCCGCGCCCATGACGCCGCCGGCGACGGCGACCCGCGGCCAGGGCGCGTCGGTCTCGCCGGCGGCCAGGAAGGCGACGCCCGTGGCCAGGATCGCCAGGGCCAGCGACAAGGCCGAAAGCTGCAGATCATACCGGACGGGCGCACCCGGATCGAAGCCCAGCATAGCGACGAAGTGCATCGACCAGATGCTGGCGCCCATGGCGAACGCGGCGACGCTCAGCCAGACAGTTCGGCCTCGGCCGATATGGGTGCGGACGCGCCGGAACAGGTCCAGAGCGGTCCACGACCCTAGGACGGCCACGAGCAGGGACAGAAACCCGAACACGGGCTGGTGAACGTGCTGCATGCTTCCGGCCCCAAGGAACATTCGAAGATTGGGCCCTGTGATCTTGAAAACCAGTGAATTTGGCGCCGCACTTCGCCGGGTAGCTCGGCTACGAAGCACGTCGTCCCGAGGGCTCGGCGTTCAGGCCAGGTCGGCGGCCGATCTCAGAACGCGGTAGCGCTGGCCTCGCTCCAGGAAATGGACACCGATCTCGCTCTCCGATCGCCAGACGATCTCGGCCAGGCGGCTGGCGCCCGTGCTAGGATCGACCAGGACGACCCGCCCCGGGAGCCGCGCGTGACGATCGGCGAGGCGAACTCGAGCGCCGTCCTCGCGAGCCTCGTCAAGGCGGCATCGACGCACGACGAGGCCATCGCAGAGATAGACGGAATTGCCGTCTTGAAGCCCGGCAAGCGGGTCTGGCCGTCTGGGACCTGGATCGGTGAGTGACATGGCCCAAGTCTAGGCGCGAGCCGTTAATTCAGGGCTCCGCATAGGTTGTGGCTGATTGTCGCAAAGGCTTGTTTTCACGAGCGAAGCGGTTCGATCGACCAAGCCCTAGCGATTGGCGGAGGCGCTGGCCAGGGTGCTGGTGATGGCCGAGAAGAGGACGCCGACGTCGATCGGCTTGCTGACATGGGCGTCGAGGCCCGCCGCCAGGTAGTCCAGCTTCTGATGGTCCATGGCGTTGGCGGTCAGGGCGATGATGGGCGTGCGCATCCGCGCTCCGGCGCGTTCCTCGGCCCGGATCGCCCGCGTCGCGCTGACGCCGTCCATGACCGGCATGTTGATGTCCATCAAGATCAGGTCGAAAGCGCGTTCGCGCCACGCCTCCAGCGCCCGGTGACCGTCCTCGACGATCTCCAGATTGACGCCGGCGCCGCCGAGCAGATTGCGCAGCACCAGCTGGTTGGTCGGATTGTCTTCGGCCACCAGGACGCTCAGCGGCGCGTCGTCGATCGCCGACAGTGCGTCCGCCGGCGTCGGGATGGCCGAACGGGCCGCCGCGAGCGGGCCGCTCGCACGCGGCAAGGGCAGGGTGACGCGGAAGCTGGAGCCTTCTCCAATCCGGCTCTCCACCCCGATGTCGCCGCCCATCAACTGAGCCAGTTCGCGGGAGATCGGCAGGCCAAGGCCCGTCCCGCCAAAGCGTCGCGTCGTCGTGGCGTCGGCCTGAACGAACCGCTCGAAAAGGCCTCTTTGCACCTCCTCGGAAAAGCCGACCCCCGTGTCCTCGATGATGAACGTCAGGCTCGCCGCATCGCGGACGAGGCGCACCACGACGTGGCCGTGGTCGGTGAACTTCACGGCGTTGCCGATCAGATTGTAGAGGATCTGCCGAACACGCGTGGGATCGCCGAAATAGAGGGCCGGCGCGTCGTCCCGCTCGAAGCGCAGGTCCAGGCCTTTCTCGATGGCGATGGCCGCGAACGCGCCGCAGGCGTCGCGGGCCAGCGCTTCCGGGTCGAAGTCCAAGCGCTCCAGGTGGATCTTGCCGGCCTCGATCTTGGCCATGTCGAGCATGTCGTTGAGCAGGGTCAGCAAGGTCGCGCCCGAGTGTTGCAGAACCCTGAGGCGCTCGGCCTGATGCGCCGCCATCGGCTCGCGCGCCATGGCTTGGGCCATGCCCAGGATGCCGTTCAATGGCGTGCGGATTTCATGGGAGACCGTCGCGAGAAAGGCGCTCTTGGCGTGGCTGGCCTCTTCGGCGCTCAGCCGATCCTGGATGACCTCGTCATACGACCCGGCGTTGGCCACCTGCAGGCCGCGGGCGTTGACCAGGAAACACGCGCCCAGCACCAGCAGGACCCAGGTCTCGGGGCCCGAGGACAGGCGGCTCATGCTGTACAGGAGGGCCACGGCCGGGACCGGCGTTGTCCATAGGAACATGCCCCGCGTGAGAGTGTGCTGGGCGGCGTTGGTCATCAGGATGCCGGCGCTGACGATCACCATCGCGATCACGCCGGGCCCCGTCGTCGGATGCGCCAGCAGAAGCGGCCCCGACGCGGTCGTCGCGAGCAGGGCGGAAATGCCGATCAGCTGGTTCTGGAAGACGCGAACCTGCTCGGGACCGGCGTCGGGCAGGCGCGGCACGACCCGCCGCCACCAGGCTATGGCGTAGAGTTCCGCAAGCAGGAAGGCGACGACCCAGGCCGCCGCGATCCACGGCGTGACCACCTTCAGAAAGAACAGCAATCCCGCGACGACGGCGATGCTGCCGACCCGCATCAGCACGTGGCCGGAATAGGTTCGAGCGTAGTACTTCTCGAACGCCTGCTGTGAGTAGGATCTGTAGGCCCCGGTCCCCATGCCGGCAGATTGGGCCCGTCAGCCTTTACGCGCCATTGGCGGATCGCTTGGGAGGGTTGCGGCATGGCGCCACGGGCGCGGGTTGGCCTCAGCGCTCGCCGCGCCCCTCGAACGGATCGACCGGCTGGATCGTACCGCTGGCTTCGTCATAGGCCAGCAGCACGACCCCGGCCAGCGGGCGAGCTCCGGCGAGGATCTCCAGGTCCTCGGGTTCCAGCGCGCCCGCGTGATAGGCTTGAGCGAAGACCAGATAGGTCTCCAGCGCCGCCTCCAGGCCCTCTGGCGACAGATCGATCGGGATCAGCATCTTGAAGCGGCTCTCGGCATCGCGTTCGGTCCAGATCGAAAAGACGGGCGAATACCGATCCTGGACGGCGACCGGACCCGACGCTGTCGCGCGGCGGAACGGCAGAGCCATCAAGCGCCGCCCGAGCTGACGCAGGGCGGCGTCCAGCACCGCTGCATGAGCCTTGCCCAATTCGCTGAGCAGCCCGTCGAAATAGGCCTTGGTCAGGAAGACGCCGACGCCAGTGGACACCAGCAGCATCATCGACGCCGACGCACGGGTCGCCAGGCGGGCCTCGCGCCGAACGTCCAGACCCTCGGCCGCCACGGCGGTCTCGAAGGCCTCGAGGACGTCGAGCGGGATCGGACCCTCGTGGGTCAGGATGAGGTGCGGTGTGGATGAGACCATGCGTCCTCCCGGAAACCAGACTTAGGAGAAACCTGGGCCAGACCAAGGCGAGCACGCGTCACCGTCGCCTGGGGAAAGGCGGCGTGAGGCCAGCGCATCGTGACCCAAATGCATCGGTTCATCCGTGCTCGCCGCACCGCGGTAAGAACTGCTTGGATTGCGTTACGATATAACATACTGACGCTTCGGGGTGCTTTTCGGAGAAGGTCGATGCGACTGCGTTCGATATTGCTGACGGCGTCCGCCGCCGGCGTTCTGCTGGCCGAGGCCAGCCAGGTTAGCGCCCAGGATCTGGGCCATTCGGTGTCCGAGGTCGTGATCACCGCTTCCCCCTTGGCCGGTGATCCCGACCGCTTCGCGACAATCGTCGAGCAGGTCGGTCGTGACCAGGTTCTGAGCAATGGCGGCGCCAGCCTGGCCGACGCCTTGCGCAACGTGCCGGGCGTCGCCGGAACCGGCTTCGCGGCGGGCGCCAGCCGCCCGGTGATCCGGGGCATGGACGCCCAGCGGGTGAAGGTGGCCGAGAACGGCCTGTCCAGTTCGGACGTCTCGGACGTGGGTCCCGACCACGGCGTGCCGATCGATCCGCTGGCGGCCCAGCAGATCGAGGTCGTGCGCGGCGCCGCTACCTTGCGCTACGGCAGCCAGGCGATCGGCGGCGTCGTCAACGTCATCAACAACCGCATTCCCCTCAAGCCGATCAGCGGGATCGAGGGGGAAACGACGGCGGCCTATTCGACCGGCGCGGCGACGGGCGAGGGCACGGTCAGCCTGGACGCGGGGCAGGGGCCGTTCGCCGTACACCTGGACGGCTTCGGCCGCCGGGCCAGCGACTACGACACGCCCGACGGCAAGCAGGCCAATTCCTGGTTCCACGGCAACGGCTATTCGGGCGGGGCGTCCTACTTCTTCGGCGACGACAGCCGCGTCGGCGCCAGTGGCACGCACTACGAGGCGCGCTACGGCATTCCCTCGGACGACACTTTCATCCGCATGAAGCAGGATAAGGGCGCGTTCGGCGGCTCGTTCAAGCTCGGCCAAGGCGCGCTGCAGCGGATCAATGTCGACGCCGGCTACGCCGACTACACTCACAGCGAGATCGACCCCGAGACCAACGACGTCCTCTCCACCTTCAACAACAAGGAGTGGGACGGTCGGCTGGAGGCGCTGTTCGGCGCGGTGGGGCCGCTCTCGGCCTCGGCGCTGGGCGTCCAGATGCAGGACCGCAAGTTCAGCGCCCTGGGCGAAGGCGCCGACTACCTGCTGCCGACCCACACCCAGAGCGTCGCGGGCTTCGCGTTCGTCGAGGCGCCGGTAGGCGCCCTGCAGTTCCAGGGCGCGGCGCGGGTCGAGCATGTCAAGATCGATGGGGCGCAGGTCCTGGGCGTCGAGACCAGTCGCGACTATACGCCGTTCAGCGTGTCGGCCGGCTTTACCTATGACGCCTCGGACGCCCTGCGTCTGGGTCTGACGGCCGCCTCGGCGGCGCGGGCGCCGGCCCAGACGGAACTGTTCGCGCGCGGACCGCACGACGGGCCCGCCACCTTCGAGACGGGCGATCCGGACCTGAAGATCGAGCGGGCCAATTCCCTGGAGGCGACAGCGCGCTACAAGCTGGGCTCGCAAGGCCGCATCGAAGCCTCGGCCTGGGCCGCGCGTTTCGACAACTACATCTATGGCGCCCTGACCGGCCGCCTGTGCGACGACGACGGCGTGTGCGCCGTGGGCGGCGACGGCGATCTCAAGGAGCTCAACTACGCCCAGCGCGACGCCGAGTTCTGGGGCGTCGAGGCCAAGGCCTTCTTTCCGCTGACGTCGGTCGCGGGCGGCAGGCTGTCGGGCCAGGTGCTGGGCGACTATGTCCGCGCCAAGTTCACCAGGGGCGGCGGCGACGTCCCGCGCATCCAGCCAGGGCGGATCGGCGGCGGCCTGGACTGGGCCAACGACCGGATCGACGCCAGCTTCCTGGTGCTGGCGGTGTCGTCCCAGGACCATGTCGGCGTGGCCGACATGGCGACCGACGGCTACACCTCGGTCGACGCCCAGGTGCGGTGGAAGCCGTTCAAGGCCAAGCCCGGCGTCGAACTGATGCTGGTGGGCCACAACCTGGCCGACGAGACGATCCGCAACGCCACGGCGCTGAACAAGGACTCGGTGGTGATGCCCGGACGAGACGTGCGCCTGGTGCTCAGCGCCAAGTTCTGACGGGCGTCTATCCGGCGGTTAAGGTCGCGCCAGCCTCAGCGGTTGGCGCGGCGTCGCCATGCCTGCGCGACAAGGATCCGACGCCGCCGTTCGGAGCGTTTCGAATTGCGATGGCGATGTCCGAGAACTGGTCGGGGTCCAAAGCGATTTCGCTTTGGACCCCGATGGTGCCGCCGGGCAGGATTGAACTGCCGACCTCAGCCTTACCAAGGATGCGCTCTACCACTGAGCTACGGCGGCGACGAGGAGGGGGCGTATAGCGAGGAGAATCGCGAACGCCAAGCCCAAAATCGCCTTGACCGAAGAACTTTGTCGCCGCACCCCCGACGCATGCCGATCAGCGACGACAAATCGACCCGCGAGGCCAAGCTGGCCGAAGCGCTCAGAACGAACCTCCGCAAGCGCAAAGCCTCGGCGCGTGGGCGTTTCACCGGGAATTCCGGCGATCCGGATCCGGCGATCACGGCCGCTCAAGCGGCGCCGAAGCCGTATAACGTCGTTCGCAAGTTGCTGGGGATAACTCACCGCGACGGCGCGCGGGTCTCGCTGACGGTCGAGTTGTCCGCGCCGTTCCCAAATCCGGAGGGCGAGGGCTGGGCGGTCGCCGTGCGGCTGACGGGCGACGCCGGCCAGTTCGACACCGAGGCCGGCAAGGCCGCCTTCGGTCGCGACGGGTTGGCCGCGACGCGCAAGGCCATCGACCTGGCCCAGGTCGCCCTGGACCTAGCCAGCACCACCCACGACCTGCGCTGGCCAGAGGACGAGCGCCCCTATGATCTGTCCGCGCCCATCTAGCGCGATTTAACGGGTGGAGGCCCTTGCAACCCCTCTTGCAACGGATAGAACCCGCCCCTCACATGTGAGCCGCGCGGCGACCCCCACCCCCCGCGCGTTCGAGGGACCTGAATGGATCGCATCGCCATCACCGGCGGCGCGCGGCTGAACGGGACGATCCCGGTCAGCGGCGCCAAGAACTCGGCCATCAAGCTGATGGCGGCCAGCCTGCTCACCGACGAGCCGCTGCGCCTGACCAACATGCCGCGCCTGGCGGATACGCGCTTTCTGGGCAAGCTGCTGGCGCGTCTGGGAGTCGAGGTCGCCGAGCGCGACGGCGCCGACGGCCAGGAGACCGTGCTGCACGCGGCCGAGATCACCAGCGGCTTCGCGCCCTATGATCTGGTCCGCCAGATGCGCGCCTCGTTCAACGTGCTGGGCCCGCTGGTCGCCCGCTCGGGCCAGGCCAAGGTCTCGCTGCCGGGCGGCTGCACCATCGGCGCGCGTCCGGTCGACCTGCACCTTCAGGCCTTGGAAGCCCTGGGCGCCAAGATCGACCTGCACGAGGGCTACGTCTACGCCCAGGCCCCGCGCGGCCTGAAGGGGGCGGAGATCAGCTTCCCGTTCGTGTCGGTGGGAGCGACCGAGCACGCCATGCTGGCCGCCGTCCTGGCGAACGGGACGACCGTGATCCACAACGCCGCCTGCGAGCCCGAGCTGGTCGACCTGCAGGAGTGCCTGAACGCCATGGGCGCGAAGGTCGAGGGCGCGGGCACGCCGACGGTGACCATCACCGGCGTCGCCCGCCTGAAGGGCGCGACCCACGCGGTGATCCCCGATCGGATCGAGATGGGCACCTATGCCGTCGCCGCCGCCATGGCGGGCGGCGAAGTTCGCCTCAGCAACGCCCGTCCGGGCCTGATCGACGCCCTGCTGGACAAGCTGAAGGAAGCTGGCGCGGGCGTGGAAGAGACCGCCGACGGCTGCATCATTCGGCGCAACGGCGAACGCCTGAACGCGGTGGACATTGAAACCGCGCCATTTCCCGGCTTCGCCACCGACCTGCAGGCCCAGTTCATGGCGCTGATGACGACCGCCAACGGCGAAAGCCGGATCCGCGAGACCATCTTCGAAAACCGCTTCATGCACGCGCCCGAGCTGATGCGCCTGGGCGCGGACATCTCGGTCTCGGGTGGTGAGGCCCGCGTGCGCGGCGTCGCGCAGCTGGAAGGCGCCGAGGTGATGGCCACCGACCTGCGCGCGTCGGTCAGCCTGGTGATCGCCGGCCTGGTCGCCCGGGGCGAGACGACGGTCAGCCGCATCTATCACCTGGATCGCGGCTTCGAGCGTCTGGAAGAGAAGCTGGGCGCCTGCGGGGCCCAGGTCCGTCGCATCAAGGGCGACGGCGAGCCGGAGCTTTAAGGCATGGCGGAGAGCAAGCCCCTTCGCCTGCTGGCCCAGGACGCCGACGACCTCTCGGTGCTGTCGGCCGCCTTGCAGGACGCCGTAGCCAAGATCGGCGATATCCGCTGGGACGCCCAGCGCCGCACCCTGACGATCGCCTGCAACCGCTTCCGCTGGGAAGCCGGCGGTAAGAAGGGCGAGCGCGTACGCTCGGCCCTGCAGTTCGGCGACGTCGCCGGCGTCCAGGCGCGCAACCTGCGCCGCGACGCCAAGGGCGCGGTGGTCTCCTTGATGTCGATCGCCTTCGAACCGGCCGAGGAAGCCCCGGCCGGCGTGGTGACGCTGACCTTCTCGGGCGGCGGCGACATGCGGGTGTCGGTCGACTGCCTGGACGTGGCCCTGGCCGACGTCTCCGATCCTTGGGCCACGCCCCGGACACCGGGGCATGCGGACTAGGGTCCGCGCGGCAAAGCTCGTGAATTAGGCGCCTGCTCATTCCGTGAGCGGCGCCTTTTTCCTGATCTTTCGGCGAGCAGAGGCGCCGCTCGGGATTCATCCCACGCGCTAGTGATCGGCCGGGGAATTCGCCCGTCAGGCGAGCGGTGCTAGGTTAACGCCATGCGCCCGTCAGAGGCGTTCTCGTCAGGGAGGCCGCGATGGCCCGGAAGTCTTCCTATGCGGCTGGCGAAGCCCAGTCGGTGTTTTTCCGCGCGTGCGACATCACCAAGCCCGCCCCGCCGGTGCTGCGGCATGGGGGGCCCTGCTTCGACTGGGGCCGGGCGACCCTGGTGGCGCTGTGCCTGGTATCCTGCGCCGGGCTGGCGACGCTGGCCTACGCGGCGATGGGATAGTCCGCGGAACACTGTTCCTCCAATTGCCAGCGGATGCGAAGCGCTCGTAAGCTTCGCTGCATGAGCACACCCGATAGCGACCTGTGGAACGAGGACCTGGCGCCGACCGGCGAGGCTCAGCGCACCTGGCGCTGGCGGCACTTCGCGGCGCTGTGGCTAGGGATGGTCATCTGCGTGCCGGCCTACATGCTGGCCTCGGGCCTGATTGAGCAGGGCATGTCGGCAGGGCAGGCTGTGCTGACCGTGTTGTTGGGCAATGTGGTCGTGCTGGTCCCGATGCTGCTGATCGGCCACGCCGGCGCCCGCTGGGGCGTGCCCTATGCGGTGCTGGCGCGAGCCTCGTTCGGCTGGAAGGGCGCGCGGGTCCCGGCGGTGGCGCGGGCGATCGTCGCCTGCGGCTGGTATGGCATCCAGACCTGGATCGGCGGCGGGGCGCTCTTGACCCTGCTGGGCGTCATCGTCGGGCGGAAGCTGGAGGGCGCGCCGTTGCCGCTGCTGGGCATCGGCCCGGGCCAGTTGCTGACCTTCTTCGCCTTCTGGGGCGTCCAGCTGCTGTTCGTCACCAAGGGCCTGACGGCGGTGCGCAAGCTGGAGACCTGGACCGCCCCGGTCAAGATCCTGATCTGCGGCTTGATGGTCTGGTGGGCGGTCAGCAAGGCCGGCGGCTTGGGGCCGATCCTGCACCAGCCCTCGGCGTTCGTCGAAGGCGGGGCCAAGGCCGGCCAGTTCTGGAGCGTCTTCGCCCCGGCCCTGACCGCGATGGTCGGCTTCTGGGCCACGCTCGCTTTGAACATTCCGGACTTCACGCGCTTCGCCCGTCACCAGTCCGACCAGATCATCGGCCAGGCTGTGGGCCTGCCGGCGCCGATGGGCCTTCTGGCCCTGGTCAGCGTCGTGACGACCTCGGCCACCACCCTGGTGTTCGGCAAGGCGATCTGGGACCCGGTGCAGCTGGCGGGCGACATCGGCGGGATCGCCGTGGTCGTGGGGCTGCTGATCATCAGCCTCGATACGGTGTGCTGCAACATCGCCGCCAACCTGGTCGGGCCGGCCTACGACTTCTCGGCGCTGTGGCCCAGCCGGATCAGCTATCGCACCGGCGGCTGGATCACGGCGGTGATCGGTGTGCTGATCATGCCCTGGAAGCTGCTGGAGACGACCCAGGGCTACATCTTCACCTGGCTGGTCGGCTACGGCGCGCTGCTGGGTCCGATCGCGGGGATTCTGATCGTCGACTACTGGATCGTGCGCAAGGCCCAGCTGGCGGTGGACGATCTCTATGTCCGCGACGGGGCCTATGCGTATCGCGGCGGCTGGAACCTGGCGGCGATCCTGGCCCTGGCCCTGGGCGTGCTGCCGAACCTGCCGGGCTTCCTGGCGGCGGCCGCGCCGCACCTGTTCGCCGGCGTCGGCGCATTCTGGACGGGGCTCTACACCTACGCCTGGTTTGTCGGCCTGGCGATCGCGGCGGCGGTGTATGGGGTCATGATGCGGGGACGTCCGTAGGCTTTCGGGCTTGCCTCCCGCCGCAAAAGCCGCATTTAGACCCCATGCGCCGCTTCTCCTTCACCGCCCCGGATTTCCAGGTCGCCTTCAAGGCCTTTCTCGACGAGCGTCGCGGCTCGCCGGCCGATGTCGACGCCGCCGCCGCGGACGTGCTTGAGGCGGTGAAGACCCATGGCCTCGACGCCGTGCTCGACTACAGCCGCAAGTTCGACAAGGTCGAGCTGACGGCGCAGACTATCCGTGTCACCGCCGAGGAGATCGAGCATGGCTGGGCCGAGACGCCCGCCGACGTGCGCGAGGCCATCGCCTTCGCCGCCGCTCGCATCCGCGCGTATCACAGCCGCCAGCGCCCGGCCGACCAGGCCTGGACCGACGAGGCCGGCGTGGCGCTGGGCTGGCGATGGACGCCGCTGGAGGCCGTGGGCGTCTACGTCCCCGGCGGCCGCGCGGCCTATCCCTCGACCGTGCTGATGAACGCCGTGCCCGCCCAGGTGGCCGGCGTCGATCGCATCGCCATGGTGACCCCGCCTGGCAAGCTGCAACCCGCGGTGCTGGCGGCGGCCAAGGAAGCCGGCGTCACCGAGATCTGGCGCGTGGGCGGGGCTCAGGCCGTCGCCGCCCTGGCCTATGGCGCGGGCCCCATCCAGCCGGTCGACAAGATCGTCGGGCCGGGCAACGCCTACGTCACCGCCGCCAAGCGCCGCCTGTATGGAGTCGTCGGGATCGATGCCCTGGCCGGTCCGTCCGAGATCGTCGTGGTCGCCGACAGGGACAACAATCCCGACTGGATCGCCGCCGACCTCCTGAGCCAGGCTGAACACGACCCGGCCGCCCAGTCGATCCTGATCACCGACGACGAGGTCTTCGCCGACGCCGTCGAGCAGGCCGTGGCCGAACGTCTCAAGACTCTCGCCACCGGCGAGGACGCCGCCGCCTCGTGGCGTGACCACGGCGCGGTGATCATCGCCCCGCTGGACGAGAGCCCGGCCCTGGTCGACGCCATCGCCCCCGAGCACGTCGAGTTCGCGCTCGAGAACCCCGAAAGGCTCGCCGATCGCGTACGCCACGCCGGCGCGATCTTCCTGGGCCGTGTCACCCCCGAGGCCATCGGCGACTACGTGGCCGGCTCCAACCACGTGCTGCCGACCAGCCGCGCGGCGCGCTTCCAATCGGGGCTGTCGATCTATGACTTCATCAAGCGCACCTCGATTGTGAAGTGCGATGCGGCCTCGTTCGGGATCCTGGGCCCGCACACGGTCGCCCTGGCCAAGGCCGAGGGGCTGCCTGCCCACGCCCTGTCCGCGTCGATACGGTTGCCTTCCGGCGAGTGACGCGCGAACGTCCGCCGCAGATGAGCACCGACGCCCGCGCCAACCACAGGATCAAGTCGATCGAGATCGACGAGGACAGCCTCGCGGCCGCCTCGCGCGACCAGGAGCAGGAGCGCCAGGTCGCGATCTTCGATCTGCTGGAAAGCAACTATTTCGAGCCGCTGGAGGCGACGGGCGGGCCCTACGATCTGCGCCTGTCCTTGATCGAGAACCGTCTTGCCTTCGACATCGCCGGTCCGAATTATGAGCGTCGGCACCTGCTGTCGCTGTCGCCGTTCCGCGGCGTGATCAAGGACTATTTCCTGATCTGCGACAGCTACTACTCGGCGATCCGCAACTCGACGCCGCAGCAGATCGAGGCCTTGGACATGGGCCGGCGCGGCCTGCATAACGAGGGCTCGAGCCTGCTGCGCGAGCGGCTGGAGGGCAAGGTCAAGACCGACCTGGACACCGCCCGCCGCCTGTTCACCCTGATCTGCGCGCTGCACTGGCGGGGGTGAGCTCGTGAATGAGCTGCCGGACGCCGTACTGTTCAGCTGCAACTACAACCGCGTGCGCTCGCCGATGGCCGAGGGCCTGTTCAAGCGCTTCTACGGCACGCGGGCGTTCGTCGATTCGTGCGGCCTGAAGCCGGATCCGGCCGGGGAGGGGGTCGACCCCTTCGTCGTGGCGGTCATGGACGAACTGGGCCTGGATGTCTCTGATCACCAACCCAAGACCTTCGCCCAGCTGGAGGACGACAGCTTCGACGTCGTCGTCTCCCTGACGCCCGAGGCCCAGCACCGGGCCGTGGAGCTGTCGCGCGACCGCTCGGTCGAGATCGAATACTGGCCGACCCACGACCCCACCCTGGTCGACGGCTCGCGCGAGGCGCGGCTGGAGGCCTATCGCGAGGTCCGCGACGCTCTGGCCGAGCAGATCAAACGACGTTTCGGGGCGCCATCGACGTTCGGGGGGTAATTGCGTTATAGAGGCGCCTCGCCGCGCAGGGCCTCGTTCTGACTCGATGTCAGGCGAGGGCTCGCGGCTGTCCGATTCGTCCCACTGAGAGGCCTGATGGCTAAGGAAGAACTGCTCGAGTTTCCCGGTACGGTCAGCGAACTGCTGCCGAACGCCACGTTCCGCGTGAAGCTGGAAAACGACCACGAGATCATCGCCCACACCGCCGGCAAGATGCGCAAGAACCGCATCCGCGTTCTGGCCGGCGACAAGGTCCTGGTCGAGATGACCCCCTACGACCTGACCAAGGGCCGTATCACCTACCGCTTCAAGTAGGACGCCGATGGCTCTGACGACGGCAGCCCATGGGGCCGCCGGTCCGGCGCTGGTGCTGGCCAGCGCGAGCCCGCGGCGCCTCGACCTGCTGGCCCAGGTCGGCGTCACGCCCGACCGGGTCGACCCCGCCGACATCGACGAGACTCCGCTGCGCGACGAAACTCCGCGCAGGCACGCCTTGCGCTTGGCGCAGGAGAAGGCGCGCGTCGTCGCAGCTCGGTCGCCGGACGCCTTCGTGCTGGCCGCTGACACGGTGGTGGCCGTCGGCCGCCGCATTTTGCCCAAGGCCGAGACTGAGGCCGACGTCCGCTACTGCCTGAAGCTGCTGACGGGGCGGAACCACAAGGTGTTCACGGGCGTCGCCCTGATCGCTCCGGATGGCCGCGAGGCCTCGCGTCTGGTCGAGACCAAGGTCGGCTTCAAGCGCCTGTCCGAGGCTGAGCGCGACGGTTACATCGAAAGCGGCCAGTGGAAGGGCAAGGCGGGCGGCTATGGTGTCCAGGGCCTGGCCGGCGGCTTCATCACCGACATCCAGGGCTCGTATCCCAGCGTCGTCGGCCTGCCGCTGTACGAGACGCTGAACCTGCTCTGGGGCCTGGGGTATCGGCCGTGAGTGAGCGTCGCGCTTACCTCTACAAGGGCGTGGGCGAGACCGTCGGGGTCGTGACCCTGGATGGTCGCCCTGAGCGATTGTTTGTCGCCTGGCCCTCCGACGATCCGCTGGACGCCGAGGGCGTGCGCGGCGTCGCCCGGGTCAAGAAGATCGAGAAGGCCTTCGCCTCGGCCTTCGTGGCCCTGCCGGGCGGTCAGGACGTCATCCTGCCGCTCAGGCCCGACATGCCCGGACTGGTCGAGGGCGGGTTGGTCGAGATCGAGATCAAGACCGCCTCTCGCGCCGGCAAGGCCGCGACCGCGCGCTTCGTCGCCGAGGGGGCAGGGGAGCCGCGCGTGCTGGAGGCGGCCCCGACGATCGAGGCGCGCCTGCGTCAATATGTGAAGGCTGGATCGCCCACGACCGGCGACAAGGCCCTCCTGGCCGTCGAGGAAGCCGAGGCCGACGCCCTGGCCGTCGTCTTCGCCTTACCAGGCGGGGGCGACATCGCCGTGGAGCCCACCCGCGCCCTGACCTCGGTCGACGTCGACCTGGGCGGCCGGGAGGCGGCCGATTCGAAGCGCGCGGCCCGCCAGGCCAACATGGCGGCGTTGAGCGTCGCCGCGCGGGTCCTGCGTCTGAAGGGGCTTGGGGGAATCATCGTTTTCGACCTGGTGGGGCGCGGCCACGATGGCCAGGCCCTGACCACGGCCGCCCGCAACGCCTTCGCCCCGGATAACCCCGGTGTGGGAATCGGCGCGATCAGCAAGTTCGGCACGCTTGAGATGATCGTCCCGCGCCGCACCGCGCCGATCCTCGACCGGCTACTGGCTCAGGACGGGTCTGGGGGCGCCAGCCTCAATCCTCGCTACGTCGCCCGGCGCCTGGCGCGCGCCCTCGAGCGCGAGGGCCGGGCCGATCCCGGCGGACGCCTGGCCGCCCGTTGCGCGCCCGCTGTCGCCGAGGCCTTCGCGGCCGAGCTGGACGCCGGGGTCGCCGACCGGCTGGGCCGCCGCTTTGTCATCGAATCCCAGGTCGACTGGCCCGTCGATCGTATCGAGGTGTTCGCCCCATGAGCACGGGTTGCCCCATCTGCGGCAAGCCGGTCGAAACGGCTTTCCGTCCTTTCTGTTCCAAACGCTGCGCCGACGTCGACCTGCAGCGCTGGCTAAGCGGTCGCTATGTCGTTCCCGGGACCGACGAGGACGACGAAAATCCCCCGGGGAATCTCTCTTCGGAAAGCATCCACAAGGAATGAAAAAGGGCGCTGGACTTCCCGTCTCGCCTCCCCTATAGACCCGGCTCCTCGCTGCACGGCGAGGTCGCCGAGGCGGTTTCAATCGCCAAGCCGAAGATGCCTGGGTAGCTCAGTTGGTAGAGCAGCGGATTGAAAATCCGCGTGTCGCTGGTTCGATTCCGGCCCCAGGCACCACTTTCTTCCCGACGGAATGTTGCGGTCGACGCCTGAGCCCAGGTTGGCCGCCTGTCGTTTTTCCGTCATGTCCGCCGTTGATCAGGCGGGGCCGCGCGCCCATCTGCCGAGCGGACGGGCGCCTTTCTTCATCGACCGGTGTTTTGTTGCTCTGCTGCGGTGCAGCATGGATTTTCTCGTTGCCAGGGAAAAACCGCCCCTTTTTCCGAAAAACCCTTTTGTGCAGCGCGGCAAAGGGCGGGGGCGCGGGGCATCTACGACGATTTTGTGCCCAAATGATCCCCTTGACGGTGCGAAAAGGGGTTGCCAAAGGACCACAGCCGCAATTCTAACATTGCGGTAAGACCGGAGCCCCTCAGACGGGCCTCGGTCGCACGCGCTTCGAAACGATCCTTCTGGAGGCCAGTCCTCGCGAGGGGCGTAACGGGTCGAGCGCAGCGAAGCGGGTCCGCCGGGTTTGGAAGAGCAATCGACCGCCAGGTGGGCTATTCAGAGTTAGGGTGGAGACGCTCTCGCGCGACGACCCTCGGTCCAAACGTGCTAGACCAATCAGGAACTGGCGACAGATGCTCGACATTAAACGGAAGACCCCCCTCATCGCTCTCGTCGGCGCCGTGGCGCTGATGGCGAGCGCCCCGGCTTTTGCCCAAGACGCCGCGGCTCCGGCCCCCGCGACTTCGGAAGCCGCCGCCCCCGCCGCTCCGGCCGCTGACGCCGCCGCCGCGACGCCGGCTCCGGAAGCCGCTCCCGCCGAAGAAGGCGGCGAGAAGAAGGCCGCTCACTCGCTGACCCCGGTCGGCATGTTCCTGGCCGCCGGCGCCGTCGTTAAGGTCGTCATGATCGGCCTGCTGCTGGCCTCGGTCTTCTCGTGGGTGCTGCTGCTCACCAAGATTTTCGAGTTCGCCGGCCTGAACAAGCAATCGGACAAGTTCCTGGAAGCCTTCCGCGGCGCTCGCTCGATCGCCGACATCGCGCGCATCAGCTCGTCGGAAGAATTCGAAGGCAACCCGATGGCCGACATGGCCGCCGCCGCCTCGCAGGAAGTCGAACTGTCGCGTCAAGCGGGTCTGGCCGTCGCCGGCGAGCACCGCGACTCGACGCTGGCTCGCGCCACCTACGCCATCAACGCGGTGCAAGCCTCGCTGGCCAAGCGTCTGTCGGGCGGCATGGTGTTCCTGGCCTCGGTCGGTTCGGCCGGTCCGTTCATCGGTCTGTTCGGTACGGTGTACGGCATCATGACGTCGTTCATCGGCATCGCGAACACCAACACCACCAACCTCGCCGTCGTGGCGCCGGGTATCGCTGAAGCCCTGCTCGCCACCGGTATCGGCCTCTTCGCCGCTATCCCGGCCGTTATCTTCTACAACTACTTCCAGACCCGCATCTCGGGTTACGGCACTCGCTCGGAAGGCTTCGTTGCTGAACTGATGAACGCCATCTCGCGCCAGCTCGACAAGGGGGCGTAACACCCATGGCCGCCAAACTTTCAGGCGGTGGGGGCGACAGGTTCAACGTCGAGCAGAACAGCGACATCAACGTTACGCCCTTCGTGGACGTCATGCTGGTGCTCCTGATCATCTTCATGGTGGCGGCTCCGCTCGCCTCCGTGTCGATCGAAGTGAACCTGCCCGCGGCGGTGGCGAAAGCAACGCCCAACCCGCCGAAGCCGGTCTACATCTCGATCAAACAGTCGGGACAGCTCTATATCGGTGACAACCCGACCTCCATCGACGAGATGGGTCAGGACATCGTGAAGGGCATGGGACGCCGCGACCCGTCCAAGGAGCGCATCTTCATCCGGGCCGACGAAAAGGTTCGCTACGGGGCTTTCATGGAGGTGATGAACACCCTCCAGGATAACGGCTTCTACAGCGTGGCTCTCGTTGGACGGGATGATAGCTAGTAGGGGTGCTGCATGGCTGAACAACAAACGCCCGAGCATCGCCACTACGATCCGCTCACTTCGGAAGGTCCACGTCGCAAAAAGGGTCTGGGGCCGTTCGGCGTCGCTCTGATTGTCGTGGTCGGTCTGCACGGACTGCTCTTTGCCTACCTGGCGAAGCAGAAGTTCGAAGCGGTGTTCCAGGAGTACTCGGACGACGCCGTGGATGTGGAGTTGCCTCCGCCTCCGCCGCCGCCGCCGCCGCCTCCTCCGCCGCCGCCGCCGACCAACGAGCCGCCGCCGCCTCCGGCCGTGGTGCAGCCGCGTCCCCCGGTGGCTCCGCCGCCGGACGTGACGCCGCCGCCGCCGCTGCCGATCCCGCCCGTTGAAAAGCGGGTCGAGACGACCGCTCCGCCGGTGATCTCGCAGGCTCCGCCGGTGCCGACGAACCCGCCGGCCCGCGCCTCGGTGATCACCCGTCCGGACTGGGCCCGCAAGCCCTCCGGCGATGACATGGCCCGGTACTATCCGGACCGTGCTCAGCGGATGGAAGTCTCCGGTCGCGCGACGATCTCGTGCACCGTCACGGCCAAGGGCACGCTGGAAAGCTGCTCCGTCGTCTCGGAATCGCCCGCGGACATGGGCTTCGGCGACGCTGCCTTGCGTCTGTCGCGCCTGTTCCGGATGAAGCCGAAGACCCTCGACGGCGCGCCCGTCGACGGTGGCCAGGTGACCGTCCCGCTGGTGTTCCAAGTCCCGCAGTAGGACCTGGATCCAGGCGAAAGCTAGGAAGCGCCCCGGAGTTTTGGCTCCGGGGCGCTTTTCCTTGGGCGGTCTTTCCGCGCCGTTCCGAGCGCGTGGCGACGTGCGCGCGACGCACCAGGAATGCCGGGGGCGGACTTCCGGCCTTTTCCTGTTAAAATCGACTGGATCGGCGCTTGATCCCGGGGGCCGATCCGACTAAAGACGACGCCTCGCGATGAGCCGGCTTAGCTCAGTTGGTTAGAGCGCTAGATTGTGGATCTAGAGGTCCTCGGTTCGAGCCCGAGAGCTGGTACCATCGCTGAAAATCGAAAAGCCCGGGCTTGGTCCCGGGCTTTTTGCTTTTATGGTCGTGTTCTCGACCCTTGCCTCCAAAATGTCATCGGTGTGGGATCGAACGGCACTGCTTTGCGTTGAGAATCCCATGGGGGACATGGCGTATGGTTCTGGGTTTCCCGCCGAACGCCCTTGGGCTTAGGCCCGGCCGGCGTTTGTGGCCGTCCCGCCTCCTGGCGACGGCTGTCGCGGCATGCGTGTTTTCCGGCCTGATTCAGGCTCATGCGGCTCAGGCCGGCGAGCCCGGCTATAGCCTGAAGGCCGGTTACCTGGCGAAGTTCACCCCCTTTGTCGGTTGGCCCGAAGCGGCGTTCGCGGGGCCAGGCAGTCCGTTCCACCTCTGCATTGGCGGTCGCGATCCGTTCGGCGCGATTATCGATCGCGCGACCAGCGGCTTGCGGGTCGGCGACCATCCGGTCGTCGTGCTCCGGCTGTCACCAGTGGCCAAGGACGGCGCCAAGGACCCCGACTGCCATTTGCTGTTCCTGGGCGCTTCGCGCAAGCAGACGCCGCAGCAGATGCTTGCCGTCGTCGCCGGGCGCCCGGTCCTGACCGTGGCCGACGAGACGCTGGAGGCCCCCGGCGCCATGGTCCAGTTCGTGACGGTGGAGAACCGCCTGCGCTTCACGATTCGCGCCGAAGCCGCCCAGGCCGCGGGCCTGACCCTGAGTTCGAAGCTGCTGGCGCTGGCGGCCCAGCCGCGGGACGGCGGCAAATGACCTCGCCGACCGCGCCGATCCTGGGCCGACGGCGGTTGCGGCCTGCGCTGACGGTTTCGATGGCGATCGGCCTGGCCATCGCCATCGTGGCGGCGGCCTTCGGCATGGCGGCCTATAACGAGCATCTGGGCCAGCAGGAACGCTTCCGCCAAGCCGAGGTGCAGCTGCGCATCCTGGCGGGCAGCATGGCCGCGCCCCTGGCCTTCGACGACCGTTCGGCGGCGCGGGAATATGTCGGAGCCCAGAGCTCCAACCCAGATGTCGAGGCCGTGGCCGCTTATGACATGCAAGGCGGGCTGACGGCCAGTTTCACCCGTCCCGGCGCCCCGCCGCCGCCCAAGCGCAACGTCCTCGGAGCGCCGATCATCGATGGCGCCCGGCTGGTTCTGACCTCGCCGGTGACCGAGGGCGAGACCGTGCTCGGCTCGGTCTATCTGCGCACCGTGCTGGAATCGCCGTCGCGGCGGGCGATGCGCTACGCCGGCTTCGCCCTGCTGATCGTCATGGCCGCCCTTCTGGTGGCCGTGCTGGGCGCGGCCAACGCCCGCGAGGCCGAGGCCAATCGCAAGCTGCAGGCCGAGATCCGCGAGCGCGAGAAGGCCGAGGAGGCCTTGCGCCAGTCGCAGAAGATGGAGGCCATGGGCCAGCTGACCGGCGGCGTGGCCCACGATTTCAACAACCTCCTGATGGTCGCCTCCAGCGGCATCGACCTTCTGGATCGCACGACCGACCCGGCGCGGCGCGAGCGTCTGCGCCAGGGCGTGCGCCAGGCCATCGATCGCGGCGCCAGCCTCACGCAGCAGCTGCTGGCCTTCTCGCGCCGCACGCCGCTGAAGCCCGAGGTGGTCGACATCGCCGCCCGCCTGGCCGGCATGCACGCCCTGCTGGACCGCTCGCTGCGCGAGGACATCACGGTCGAGATCAACCTGCCGGCCGACCTGTGGCGGGTCGAGGTCGACGCCTCGCAGCTGGAGGTGGCGGTGCTGAACATCGCCATCAACGCCCGGGACGCCATGCCGGGCGGCGGCACGATCACCATCGAGGCGCGCAACGAGCCCTCGGGCCAGCCGGACGGGGCGGGGGACATCGTGCGCCTTGAGATCCGCGACACCGGCGTCGGCGTCGCGCCCGAGATGCTGACCCGGCTGTTCGAGCCGTTCTTCACGACCAAGGCCGTGGGCAAGGGGACGGGTCTCGGCCTGTCCCAGGTCTATGGTTTCGCCCGGGCCTCGGGCGGCGAAGCGGGCGTCGACAGCAAGCTGGGTGAGGGGACGACGATCTGGCTGCGCATCCCGCGCTCGACCAAGGCCCTGGCGTCTGAGACTCCGATCATCGCGCCGCGCAAGGCCCAGCCGATCGGCCGCTATCGGATCCTGCTGGTCGAGGACGACGACAGCGTCGCCCAGCTGGTCGAGGAGATGCTGAAGGAGCTGGGCTACGAGGTGATCCGCGCCGCCGACGCCTTGGCCGCGCTGGAGGTGCTGCGCAAGGACGGCGCCTTCGACCTGGTGTTCAGCGACATGGTGATGCCCGGCGACATCGGCGGCCTGGATCTGGCCCGCGACATCGGCCGCTTGCGTCCCAGCCTGCCGGTGATCCTGACCACCGGCTACAGCGCCGCAGCGGCGGCGGCGGCCAACGAGGGGCGGCGGGTGCTGATCAAGCCCTATCGGATCGAGGCCCTGGCTTCGGAACTGGACACGGCGCTGAACGGTCTGCCGCGCGCCAGCTAGACGCTAGGAACCGCCGCGGCGGGGATCGGTTGATTCTCGATCACCTCCAGGAGGCAAGCCATGTCCAAAGCACCCCCCATCCCGCCCGAGCAGCGCGCCTTCAAGGGTCAGAAGCCCGAGATCGAGGGCAAGGGCGGCCAGGCCGACGTTCAGAGCAACGACCCGGGCAATGCCGACGTGAACCTTCACGAGCAGGGTCGCTATGGCAATATCAAGCAGAACACGACCCACGACGGCCTGCAGCAGGACCGCTGATCGCGAGCGTCGGGCGGCCGACTGTCGGCCATCCGACGCTAGGCTCCAGCTGAAAATGCGTCTCATTTAAGAGTTTGGCCGACGCGGAACGGAGCGCGCGGCCAAGGTGTTGGTTGGCGGTCGGGGATACCGAGGGAGATTTTCATGGCCGCCGCCGCCAAGAGCACCACCGCTAAATCTAAGTCCGCCAAGCCGCGCAAGTCGACCCGCCGGACGGGCCGTCGCGACCCGCTGGCCATCCGGCTGCTCAAGCAGGATCACCGTGAGGTGGAGAAGATGTTCGACGAGTACGAACAGCTGGAGAGCGATGCCGAGAAGCTGGCCCTGTTCAACCAGATCGCCCTGGCCCTCAAGGTCCATACCCAGATCGAGGAGGAAATCCTCTATCCGGAAAGCCGCGGCGAGGTCGAGGACGACCTGGTCGACGAGGCCTATGTCGAGCACGACAGCGCCAAGAAGCTGATCGCCGAGATCGAGGCGATGAAGCCCGGCCAGGAGTTCTACGATGCCAAGGTCAAGGTGCTGGGCGAATACATCAAGCACCACGTCAAGGAAGAGGAACAGCCCGGCGGCTTCTTCGCCCAGGCCAAAAAGGGCGACGAGGACCTGGAGGCCATGGGCGAACGCCTGCAGGCCCGCAAGGAAGAGCTGATGGCCAAGATGGGCGGCAAGAAGACGAACTAAGATCCTCCCCCGCGACGGCGGGGGAGGTGACCCAGAGGGCCGGAGCGGGCAGCTCGACCGAGCCCGCATTAGCCTCTCAGTGATGGAGTTTATCCTCGGGCGCGCGCTTCGCGCGACCCGGGGCCTCCCGCATCGCGGGGGAGCATCCTTTTTGCTAGGCCAGCCCTGCCAGCTCGGCCGCCTGCCGCAGGTCCTGTACGAACTCCGCATAGGCCCTCGCCTTGGCCTCTGCGTCCGGCACGCGCAGCAGGAACGAGGGATGGTAGGTCACCAGGCCCTGGGTCTGGTCGGGCAGTTGCAGCGGCTTACCCCGGTTCGCCCCAATCGGCGTGGGCTTGCCCATCACGCCCAGGGCCGCGGTCGCTCCCAGCATCACGATCACCCGAGGCCGCACTAGGCGACGCTCGGCGTCCAGCCACCAGCGGCAGGCGGTGACCTCGCCCCGGTCGGGCGTCTTGTGGATGCGCCGCTTGCCGCGCACCTCGTGCTTGAAGTGCTTCACGGCGTTGGTGACGAAGGTCCGGTCGCGCGGCACGCCGGCCTCGGCGAGAGCCTTGTCGAACATCTGGCCGGCCGGGCCCACGAACGGGCGGCCGGCAAGGTCCTCTTGGTCGCCCGGCTGCTCGCCGACGAACATCAGCGGGGCCTTCGCCGCGCCTTCGCCGGGCACGCCCTGGGTGGCGTCGCGCCAGAGGTCACAGCGCCGGCATACGTCCACGCCAACCGCCACGTCACTCAGCGAAGTCGGCAGGGAGCCGTCGTACGAGGCGTCGCGGCTGTGGCGCACGGCGGCCTTCAGCACGCGGTCGGGCGGGGGGCGAGGCGTTGACGCGACCATGGCGGCGGCGCGCTCCTGGGCGGTTTCGATAAGGTCCGGAATGAGCGCCGCCTCTGGCAGGTTCCGCCAGTAGCGTTTCGGCATCTCCTGCCGCATCTGCCTGGGATTCAATCGGGCCGGATTGAAGATCGAGGCGTAGTAGGTTCGCCAGAGCTCTTCTTGGGCGTCCTCGGACGGCGCGTCGGCGGGATCGGCCCCCTCCGACACCATCAGCCGCTCGCGATCCCACGCCACGCAGGCGTCGGGCGTCAGGATCGTCCAATCCATGTTGGCGAAGCGGCGCGCGAAGAACGGCGCGGTCGCCTCGGTCACTCGGTGCGCGGGCTCGAACCAGGCGGCGTAGGTCTCGCTCGCCGCGCCGTCGACCAGGCGGAAGCGGACGAAGGCCTTCATCTTGTGCGACGCGCGGCTGACGGCCTTGGCCATGTCGCGGGCGCGCGCCATGTCGGGATCGGCCGGATTGTCGACCAGCCGCGGCTCGCGCTCCAGCCGCCAGAGGAGGCGATAGAGCAGGGCCAAGCGGTCCGGCGAACGGTGCAGTATGACCTGTTCGGCCAGTTCAACGAAGGCGGCGGGAACGGTGAAGTTGCCGGGCTTGCCGGTGGGGGCGGGCGGCGCATCGAGGTCGAACAGCTCCCGCTCCACCGTCCAGACCACCGCCTGCGGGTCGATCCCCTCCGCGCGCAGCGCTCGCGCCGCCGAGCGCCAGCCGGCGAAGTCGATCTCGGACGCCAGCCGCACGACCCGCATCAGAAGAGGTTCAGCTGTTGCGGCTGGACCAGGGCCGCCTTCAGGCTGTCGCGGTCGGTCAGGGCGCCCGGCGTCCAGTCGGCGGTGACGACGAAGGCCCTGGCGCGCTTCAGAACGGCCCCGACGCGCTTTAGGTCATTCAGGGTCAGGCGGGTGACCTGCCGGGCCGCCAGGAGGCGTTCCACGGCCTTGGCGCCGAGGCCGGGCACGCGCAGCAGGGTCTCTTTGTCCGCCGTCTGGACATCGACAGGGAACCAGGCGCGGTTCCTCAGCGCCCAGCCGGTCTTGGGATCCACCGACAGGTCCAGGTCCTCGCCCTCGGCGACGATCTCGGGTCGCTCGAAGCCGTAGAACCGCATTAGCCAGTCGGCCTGGTACAGGCGGTGCTCGCGCAGCAGCGGCGGACGGGCCAGGGGCAGGCGGTGGCTGGCGTCGGGGATCGGGCTGAAGGCCGAGTAGTAGACCCGCCCCAGGCGATAGGCGCCGTACAGGTTGGCGCTGCGGGCGAGGATGTCGCCGTCCTTGGCCTCGTCGGCGCCGACGATCAGCTGGGTCGACTGGCTGCGGGCAAAGGATCGCTTGCCGGCTCTTCGCGCCGGCTCGGCGTGGTCGTCGATGGCCAGGCGCATACGGCCCATGGCCCGCTTGATGTCGGTCGGGCTCTTCTCGGGGGCCAGGGTCGCCAGGCTGTCGTCGCGCGGCAGCTCGATATTGATCGACACTCGGTCGGCATAGAGCCCCGCCTCGGCCGCCAGTTCGGGCGAGGCCTCGGGGATCAGCTTCAGATGGATGTAGCCGCGGAAATCGTGGTCCAGCCGCAGCGACTTGGCCACCCGGACCATCGCCTCCATCGTGTAGTCGCCGGTGCGGATGACGCCGGAGGAGAGGAACAGACCCTCTATGTAGTTGCGCTTGTAGAAGTTGAGGGTGAGGTCGACCACCTCCTTCACGCTGAACCGCGCCCGGGGCGTGTTCGACGACACCCGGTTGATGCAGTAGGCGCAGTCGTAGATGCAGAAGTTGGTCAGCAGGATCTTCAGCAGACTGATGCACCGGCCGTCGGGCGCATAGGCATGGCAGATGCCCATGCCCTCGGTCGAGCCCACGCCCTGACCGCCGACGGAGGTGCGCTTCTCGGCTCCGGAGGAGGCGCAGGACGCGTCGTACTTGGCGGCGTCGGAGAGAATGGCGAGCTTGCGCCTGAGATCGAGAACGGCCATGGGTGACACGTTATCGTTCTCTTTTTGTTCTGAAAAGTCTTTACGCGCGACGCTGGCGTGAGGCGCAACGTCGCGCGTAAAGGGAAGCGTCGGGGAGCGGACACTGGCGTGTCCACTCCCGCGCTGAAGTTAGCCGTTGACGGCGTCCTTCAGTTGCTTGGCCGGCGTGAAGGCGACCTTCTTGCTGGCGGCGATTTCGATGGTCGCGCCCGTGGCCGGGTTGCGGCCGGTGCGAGCCGGCTTGGCCTGGACCTTGAACTTGCCGAAGCCCGGGATCGAGACTTCTTCGCCCTTCACGGCGGCGTCGGAGATCGACTTGAAGACGCCGTCGATGATGGCCTTGGCTTGGGTCTTGGTCAGCTTGTCGTCAGCGGCGACAGCGGCGTCGACCAGGTCGGAAACGTTCGTCATCTCTAAGCTCATGTCCTGTGAATCAGGGGAAATGCGAGCCTGCCGAGGCGTTTTGCGTTTGTCACCCGTCGGGGAAGGTTAAAACGCCGATTCATGGGGGCAAAACGCCCATGGGACTGGGATTTTCCCGGAATCACCGCCTCCAGAACGGCCAAGTTCGGGGCAAAAGGCTTAATGAAAGTCTATTTGGTGGACCATGCAGTGACTCGTGGGGAAGGTGATTCTGACCGGGAATCGCTTCCCCGCAGCTCTCGCGGGCGTTCAATTCGCCGACGCCGGAACGCCTCCGGCGCTCCAGTCATTCCTCCTGCGAGCACAGGAGAACGCCATGACGGATGTCGACAGCAGCTGGGACGAGCAGGACGGCGCCGAGGCGCTGGATGAGGACGTCGTTGGCAAGGACGGCGAACTGCGCACCTTCGAGGAACTGCCCGACGTACTTGACGTCACCCAGGCCGAGGGTGACGCCGACGATGACGACGCCTTGATCGGCGAGGACCTGGACGACGACGAGATCATCGCCTTGGAGGAAGACGCCGATCCGGGCGACGGCCGGGACGTCGACGATGAGCGTCCCGAAGTCTTCGACGGCGAATAAGGGCGGACACGGATGGCGGCGCGCAAGCTCGCGACCTACCAGGCCAAGCGCGATTTTCAGAAGACCGCCGAGCCCTCCGGAGAGGTCGGAGTCGCCGTGTCCGAACGCGCGCGCTTCGTCATCCAGAAGCACGACGCCACCCGATTGCACTACGACCTGCGGCTGGAGCACGAGGGCGTCTTCCTGTCGTGGGCGGTGACCAAGGGGCCGTCGCGCGATCCGCATGACAAGCGCCTGGCGGTCCACGTCGAGGACCATCCGCTGGCCTATGGCGATTTCGAGGGCACGATCCCGCAGGGGCAGTATGGCGGCGGGACGGTGATGCTGTGGGACCGCGGCTGGTGGGCGCCCGAGCCGGGCTTCGACCTGGAGAAGGGCCTCAAGAAGGGCGAGATCAAGCTGGTCTTCGCCGGCGAGCGGATGAAGGGCGGCTATGTCCTGGTCCGGATCAACAACGACAAGTTCGCCAAGGGGGGGGCAAGCGGCAAGCGCGAGAACTGGCTGCTGATCAAGCATCGCGACGAATACGCCATCGAAGGCGATCTCGATTTCCTGAACGACACCAGTTTCTCGATCGCCTCAGGCCGGACGATGGAGCAGATCGCGGCCGGCGAGGGCAAGGCGCCGACGCCATTCATGACGAAGAAGGCCGCGGCCTCGGACGCGGTCTGGAACAGCAACCGCTCGCCCGAGGCCAGCGCCGAAAAGGCGGCCGAGGAGACCGGCGCTCCCAAAGGACGAGGAACGAAGGCAAGGGCAAAGCCCGTCTCTAAGGCCGCCAACAAGACGGCCATGCCCGACTTCGTGCCGCCGCAACTGTGCAAGCTGGTCGACCGGCCGCCGGGCGGCGGCGAGTGGGTTCACGAGATCAAGTTCGACGGCTATCGCATGCAGCTGCGCGTCGAGGGCGGCAAGGCGGCCCTGCGCACTCGTGCGGGCCTCGACTGGAGCAAGCGGTTCCCCGAACTGATCGACGAGGCTGCGGGCTTTCCCGACGCCCTGATCGACGGCGAGGTCGTGGCGCTGGACGAGGACGGCTCGCCCACCTTCTCGGGTTTGCAGGCGGCGCTGTCCGAGGAGAAGACCGACGACCTCATCTTCTTCGTCTTCGACCTGCTGCACGAAGGCGGTGAGGACCTGACGGAGCGACCGTTGTCGGAGCGTAAGGAGCGGCTCAAGGCGTTGCTTCCCGCAAGCGAACGCATCCGCTATGTCGAGCACTTCACCCGCGGCGGCGACGCGGTGCTGCAGTCGGCCTGCAAGATGTCGCTCGAAGGCGTGGTCTCCAAGAAGCTGGACGCGCCGTACCGCTCGGGCAAACCGGGGACCTGGACCAAGGCCAAGTGCCGCGCCGGCCACGAGGTGGTGATCGGCGGCTGGACCACCACCGGTGACGCTTTCCGCTCGCTGATCGTCGGGGTCAACGACAAGGAGACCAGCCATCTCGTCCATGTCGGCCGGGTCGGGACCGGCTACGGCCGTGAGAAGTTGGCCAAGCTGCTGCCTGCCCTGAAGCGCCTGGAGCGCAAGACCTCGCCGTTCAGCGGCAAGGGCGCGCCGCGCGGCGGGGCCAACATCCATTGGGTGGAACCGGAGCTGGTCGCCGAGATAGAGTTTGCCGGCTTCACGGGAGACGGCTCGGTGCGCCAAGCGTCATTCAAGGGTCTGCGCGAGGACAAGCCCGCCACGGCGGTCGAGGCCGAGACGCCCGCGCCGGTCGAGGATGTCGAGCTGGCCCAGCCCAAGCCCTCGCGGACCAGCGGCAAGGCCGCGGTGCTGGGCGTGGCGATCTCCAATCCCGACAAGCCCCTGTGGCCCGACGCCGGCGATGGGACCCCGGGGACCAAGCTGGACCTGGCCGACTATTTCGAGGCGGTGGGGCCCTGGATGCTGGAGCATATCAAGGGCCGTCCGTGCTCGGTGATCCGCATGCCGGACGGTATCGACGGCGAAAAGTTCTTTCAGCGCCACTCGGGCAAGGGTGTCTCGGCGCTGATCGACGAGATGGTCGTCAGCGGCGATCGCAAGCCTTATCTGGTCTTCAACACGCCGGAGAGCCTGGTGGCCGCCGCTCAATGGGGCGCGACCGAGCTGCACCCCTGGAACTGCCGGCCGGGCCAGCAGGACGTTCCTGGCCGGCTGGTCTTCGACCTCGACCCAGCGCCGGACGTCTCGTTCGATGCTGTCGTCGAGGGGGCGCGAGAGATCCGCGATCGGTTGGAGGCTCTGGGCCTGACGCCGTTTTGCAAGACGACCGGGGGCAAGGGGCTGCACGTCGTCACGCCGCTGAAGCCCACGAAGGTGGATTGGGACACGGCCAAGGCCTTCGCCCGCGAGGTTTGCGCCCGCATGGCCGCCGATAGCCCCGATCAGTACCTGCTGAACATGGCCAAGAAGGAGCGGGGCGGAAAGATCTTCCTCGACTACCTGCGCAACGACCGCATGAGCACGGCCGTGGCGCCGCTGTCGCCGCGCGGGCGGCCGGGCGCGCCGGTGTCCTGGCCGGTGGCCTGGACCCAGGTGCGCAAGGGCCTGGATCCGAAGCGGTTCAACATCCGGACCGTACCGGGGATGATGAAGGATCTCGACGCCTGGGACGCCTATGCCGAGAGCGAACGAGACCTGGCGGCGGCGATCAAGAAGCTGGGGGCGAGCAAGGCTCGATAGGTCAGCTCGCCTTTTTCCGAACTGTCGCCTTGTGCGCGGTCTTGCTGGACGGAGGACGGGCCGGAGCCTTCTTCGCCGCCGGCTTGGCCTTGACCGGCGCCTTGCCCAGGCTGTTGCGCAAGGCCTCCATCAGATCGACGACATTCGTATCCTCAGGCTCTTCCGGCGCGGTGACCTTGCGGCCCTTGCCCCTCCGCTTTTCCTTGATCAGGGCGCGTAGGGCGTCCTCGTACCGATCGTTGAACTGCTCGGGATCGAAGGGACCTTCCTTCTGCTCGATGATCTTCTGAGCGATCTGGATCATCGCCGCATCAGGCTTCTTGTCGGGAATGGCGTCGAAATAGGTCGCCGCGTCGCGCACTTCGCGGCGGCTGCGCAGTGACCAGGCGACCATGCCGTTCTCGCGCGGTTCGATGGCCAGCAGGCGCTCGCGCTGGTGCATGACCACCCGGCCCAGGGCGACCTGACCCTCCTTGGTCATGGCCTCGCGGATCACGCCATAGGCCTCGGCGGCCAGCTTGCCGTCGGGAACCAGGAAGTACGGATTGTCCCAGTACAGCCGGTCGATGTCTGCGGCGGGTACGAAGCGTTCGATGTCGATGGTGCGGGTGCTCTCCAGGCGAACGCTGTCGATCTCGTCCTGGGTGATGACGATGTACTCGCCCTTCTCGTACTCGTAGCCCTTGACGATCTCCGAACGCTCGATCGGCCCCAGGTCCGGGTCGGTCGGGATCATCCGGATCCGGTTGTGCGTCTTCTTGTGCAGCATGTTGAAGTGCACGTCGCCCCGCGAGTCGGTAGCGGTGTACATAGCGACGGGGCAGGTCACGAGCGACAGGCGCAGGTGGCCCTGCCAGGTGGGACGGCCGGCGGCCATGGGCGTTTCTCCGTTCGAGCCGACTCAACGACGCTCGGCGATCGGGCGTTCCGCTACGCTTCGGCGCATGAGGCCCGCGCCGTTTCCAGGAAGCGGATCACCGCCAGTTCGAAGGCCCGTTCCGAGCGGCCGGGCTTCAGGGGCAATACGCCTTGCTGGTAGGCCTCCAGCACCAGCGGGTGGATGTACGAGCCCCGACAGACGGCGGCGGTGTTGCCGAGCAGGCCTGCCACCGCCTTCACGCAGGTGTTGACGTTCCGCTTGGCCTCGGTGGCGCTGGCGGCCTTGGGGACCAGACACAGGGCGCGGGCGGCGGCCAAGGTGCCGGCCCAGGTGCGGAAGTCCTTGGCCGAGAAGTCCTCGCCGATCGCGGCGCGGATGTAGGCGTTGACGTCGGCGCTCTCGACCGAGCGCCGCTGACCATCGTCGTCGAGGTACTGGAAGAGCCGCTGGCCAGGCACGTCCTGGCAGGCCTTGACGATGCGGGCCAGGCGCTTGTCGCGAAAGCCCGTCACGTGGACCTTGCCGCTCTTGCCCTTGAACTGAAATGTGCCGCCGACACTGGACAGCTTGGCGTGGCGGTCGCGAAGGGTGGTCAGGCCGAAGCTCTTGTTGGCCTGGGCGTACTCCTCGTTGCCGACCCGGATCAGGGTCAGTTCCATCAGGCGCACGACGGCGGCGATGACCTTGTCACGCGGCAGGCCTCGGCGCGCGAGGTCGGCCTCGACGCGAGCCCGCAGCTTGGGCAGGGCGCGGCCGAAGGCGATCATGCGGCCGAACTTCAGCCCGTCGCGGTCGCGCCGCCAGGCCTCGTGATAGCGATACTGCTTGCGGCCCTTCTGATCGCGTCCGGTCGCCTGGATGTGGCCGCGCGGCGAGGGGCAGATCCAGACGTCGGTCCAGGCCGGGGGGATGGCCAGCAAGCGAATGCGCTCCAACGTGGCGTCGTCGTCAACCCGCTCGCCGTCCGAATCGCGATAGGCGAAGCCGTCGCCAGCTTTCACGCGGCGCAGGCCGGGATCATCGTCGTTGACATAGAGAAGGCCGGCCGAAGCCGACGGGAAATCGATCGTATCGCGCGGCATCTCGCCAGCCCTTCGTCACCGCTCCGTCGCCGGATCAACGGAGGGCCCGAGCGAGAGTTCCGGACATGAAAAAAGGCCCATGGCGCGGACGCCATGGGCCTGGGTCTCGGGATGTCGCCGCGGCTAGAACTCGTAGCGCAGCGAGACCTGCATGTACCAAAGCGACAGGCCCGTGTTGCGGGTCTTGGTCACCGAGGTCGGCACGCTGGAATAGCGGTAGCGGGCGCAGCTGGAGTCGTTCGTCGCGGCCAGAGCGCCGGTCGAGGTCAGGCAGTCGACCCGAGCCAGGGTGTTGATGTCGTTATATTCTGACACCAGACCCCAGTCGCGGTTGATCAGGTTCAGCAGGTTACGGATGTCGACCTGGACCTTCAGCTTGTGGCCGTTGATCAGGGTCGGCAGCTCCTGGCTGAACTGGGCGTCCAGACGGTTCACCGGGGCGTTGGTGTTCGAGTTCTTCTGCACCAGGCCGGTCGGCAGGTTGAATTGCGTGACGTACTTCTTGAACAGCGTCAGGTCGTTGGCGGTGGCGAAAGTCACCAGGCCATAGTCGAGACCCGAGGCGCCGCCGCCAGGACCGCTGAGGTCAGGTACGTACAGCATCTGGGCAGTGCGGTTGACGCCAAACACCTGGCTTCGGCCGGACTGGCGATCCTGCATGTAGAAGCCGAACGGACGGCCGTCCTGGCGCTCGGCGAACAGCGTCAGGCGGGTCTCGTTGTCGCCGAAGAACTTCTTGCGATAGCTGAACTCGGCCTTGTACCGGTTCTTGATCTCGTAGACCGAGCGGCCGAGGTAGTCGCGGTTCGGGTCCATGCCGGCGGCGACGCCGCCGTACAGCGAGCCCGCCGTGGTGCCGAAGAACAGGCCGGCGTTGATGTCGTTCATGTTCTGGCGGGCATAGCCCAGCGAGAAGTCGCCGCCCCAGTCAAAGCGCTTGGAGATCTGCGCCGAGGCGGTCCAGCTCTCACCCTTGTCGGCGTTGGTGACGATGACGTCGCGGTTCGAGCCGAGGTTGGTCGAGGCCTTGCCAGGTGTCGTGGCGGCGAGGCCGTCATAGCGGATCCGGCCGTCGGGCAGGAACTGCTGTTTGCCGTCGATCACCAGCGGCTGGGCGCGGCTGTCGTAGTAGGTGATCTCGTTCTTGGCCTGGGTGGCGATGTAGTTGACGGTGGCTGTCCAGCCCTCGGTCCACTTGCCCGAACCGCGCCATTCGCCCGACAGGTACAGCTTCCATTGGCCCGGCATCTCAAAGCTGGGCGACAGGGCGATCACCTCGCTGAGCGGCGGGATGGTCGGCGAGCCGGCCAGGGTGCCTTGCTGCAGCTGCCGGACGACGCTCGGGAGGGCCAGGCCGAACTTGGGATCGGTGTTCAGGCCGTCCAGCGCCGCCGAGCCGATGGCCTGGGTGAAGCCGGGCGTGCCGCCGGTCTCGGTGAAGGTTCCGTTGCTGTTGCGCTGGATGGTCACCTGGCTGGTGGCGTAGCCGGTATTGTAGAACGAGATCCCGGTCAGCACGTCGGGCGAGCCGCCCGCGAACAGGCCAAAGCCCCCGGTGAAGCGCAGGTTGTCGGTCGCCTTCCAGTCGGCCGAGATGCGCGGCATCAGGACGTGCAGCCCGTCGATGGTCTTCTGGTTGGTGAAGCCGTTCCGGCTGGTGAAGTTCGGGTTCAGGATCGGACGATCCGGCTCGTCGTACCAGTCGAAGCGCACCCCGGCCGAGACCTGCAAGTCGTCGGTGATGTCCAGGGTGTCCTGGGCGAAGCCCGAATAGGTCCAGTAAGTGCTGTCGAACGCGGCCGCGTTCGGGTTGCCGGTCACCGAATTGGCATAGATCAGTTGGCTGGCCCGGCCCGCCTGATAGTCGGCGATCGAGTCGAAGTAGTACTGACCGCGTGAGTTGGGCACGAACACGTCGAACACGTCGGCCTTGCGGGCCTGGGCGCCGAACTTGAAGCGGTTCTCGCGCCAGCTGTATTCGGCCACCGCCTGGTAGCGGGTCTCCTGCTCGTCCAGGGCGTTGGCGTGGCGGAACTGGTCGGGGCCGAAATAGACCTGCGAGAAGCCGGCCGCGCAGCTGGTCAGGGTGGCGTCCGAGGTCGGGGCGGCGCAGATGCGCACGTCCGAGAAGTTCTGGCCCCCGGGCGGGTTCTGGCCGTTGCGATAGTCGCGATAGGTGGCCTTCAGCGTGGTCGACAGATTGTCGGTCCAGTTGGAATGGACCTCCAGCGTCGTGGCCTCGTCGCTGTTTTCCTGCTGGTACCAGTGCGAGAACAGCGAGGCGACGCCGGCGGCCAGGTCGGTGCGTTGGAACGAGCTGCTCTCGGCGTAACGATAGGTCAGGCTGGCGCGGTGCTTGTCGCTTATGTTCCAGTCGATCTTGGCCGAGTACTTCTTGTCGGTGACCGGCGCGGTCAGCGGGATGCCGCCCAGGCTGTAATCGCTAGCGTAGTTGTTGTTGTAGGTGTTGACGATCGAGTCGATCGTCGCCTGGGTCAGGCCGTTCGAGAAGGTGTTGGCCGCGCCCGAGCCCGGCGCGCCGAACTGGGTGGTGTCCAGGGTCTTGTAGGTCTCGTAGCTGACCGCGAAGAACAGCTTATCCTTGATGATCGGACCCGACAGGAACCCCCCATAGTTCTTCTGGCTGATCGTCTGCGGCACGCGGGTGTCGCTGTAGTGACGGCCGACCATGCCCTCGTTCAGGTAATTGACGAAGCCGACGCCGTGGAAGCTGTTGCCGCCCGAGCGCAACACCAGGTTCAGGGCCCCGCCGACGAAGTCGCCGTTCTCGACGTCTGTCGGCACGGCTGCGACGGCGAACTGTTCGACCGCGTCCAGGGTGACCGGGCCGCGGGCGGTGCTCATGCCGCCCTGCGCCAGGCCGAAGTTGTCCTGAGCCGAGACGCCGTCGACCGCCAAGCGATTGAAGCGCGGGTTGGAGCCGGCGATCGAGATGCCGCCGCCATTGGCGCCGGCGCGAGCGCCCGACAGATCCTGGGCCACCAGGATGTCGCGGCGGGCAAAGTCGCGCGGGTCGCGGGTCACGGCGACCACCGAGTTCAGGTCATCGCGGTTCAGGACGGTCTTGGGACCCTGGTCGTTATTGTTCCGGCTGGCGGCCGAGACCACCACCGCCTCGACCTCGGCGCTGTCGCCCAGCTCGACGGCGAGGTCGGTGGTCTTGCCCAGGCTGAGATACAGGTCGTTGAAGGTCTTGGCCCCGCCGTCCGGCGTCGTGACCGTCACCGTATACGGACCGCCTACCCGCAGGCCCCTCGCGTCGAACGCGCCGCTGGCTCCGGTCATGGTGGCGCTACGCGTCCCCGACGGCGTGTGCAGCACGGTGACGCTGGCGTTCGGCACGGCCACGCCGTTGTTGTTCACCTGCCCGTGCAGGGCGGCGGTGGTCTCCTGCGCGCAAGCCGCGCTGCCTATGGACAGCGCCATAGCGCCAAGGGCGGCCCCCGCCGCCAATCGCTTCATCGAAACCATGTGAGTCCCCTCGTTGCGGTCAGGAAACCGCTGGAGCCATCATGGCGATTTTTCGTGTCGCTAAGGACACGGGCCGTTGCGTCGGAGGGCGCTCGCGAGCGGCCTGCCTGCGAATTGGACGGTGTTCGCCGATGAACGTTCGTTCGCTAGGCGGGCGAGGACGTCGGCTAAGACTTCAAAGTAAGAAGTTACTTCGTGTGCGGAGCGTCGCGAGCGAGTCGCGGCGGCTCTTCCAGCCAAAAGAAAAGCCCGCGCCGCCGGAGCGGTGCGCGGGCTCTTAGCTCACCTCCGCGAGTCAAGGAGCGACTACGGCTCCTCGTCGTCCACCATGGCGCGGACCAGGTCGACGACCCGGCGGCGCAGGCGGCGGTCCGCCAGACGCGGGAACAGACTGGCCAGCTCCAGGCCTTCCGGCGTCGAGACAAACTCGGTCATGCGCTGGGCGAAGCCGTCGTCGATGCCGCCGTCGGTGTCCTCCAGGCCCTCGAAGAAGTAGGATACCGGGGCCTGCAGCAGCTTGGCGGCGTCGTACAGCTTGCTGGCGCTGATGCGGTTGGCGCCGCGCTCGTACTTCTGGATCTGCTGGAAGGTAATGCCGAGAGCGTCGGCGACCTGGGTCTGGGACAGGCCCATCATCTTGCGGCGAATTCTCAGCCGGGCGCCCACATACAGATCTACGGGGTGCGCCGGTTCGGCTGCGGGTCGATCGTTCATCCGCCTGAAATCCCTCCAACGCCGCCGGGCGGCCTCATACCTACGTTAACGGATATAGACCGAGCTTGGCTGCGTCGTCACGTCCGGGCATGCACGGAACGGGTCTTCGCGCCAAAGTGTCGCGCTTCGGATTTGATCGTTAACGATGAACCGTGCGCGCGCGGAAACCGCTGAGGGGTTGACGTCAGGGCCGGCGGCGGGTGTTTGCGCGCCATGACAGTTCTTTCGGGCGCGCGTATCGCCGTGGCGGGAGCCGGGGCCTTGGGATCAGCGGCGGCGCTGGTCCTGGCGCGCGCGGGCTTCAAGGTCACCGTCTTCGACCCGGCCGCGCTGGGGGGCAACGCCTCGGGCGTAGCAGCGGGCATGCTGGCTCCGGTCAGCGAGGCGCTGTTCGATCCGGCATCGCGCGATCATCTGGCCCTGATGCGCCGCGCCCGCGACCTATGGCCCGCCTTCGCCGCCGAGCTGGGCATTGCGATTTCCCGCGTCGGCGTGCGGCTAGAAGGCTCCGACACCTGGCGCGAACAGGTGTCTCAGCGTCTGCGCGATCTGGGCTTGCCCGCGAGCGAGAGCATCGCCGAGGACTGGCGTATCGAGGCTCGCCAAGCGCTGACGGCCCTGTACGCCGCCGCGCGGGTGGCCGGAGCGCAGTTCGAGGCGGTCGCGGTCGAAGGCTTTGCGCCGGGCGCTCTGCTGCTTGCCGATGGCCGCGTGGAGACCTTCGACGCCCTTGTCGTCGCCACCGGTCCTGGCGCGCGCGACGGCCATCTGGCCCCCGAGACCGTTGTCCTGGCCCCGATCAAGGGGCAGATCCTGCGGATTACGCGGGGCGAAGATGAAGCGGTGGTGCGTGGCGAGGGCGTCTATCTGGCCCCCGGCGAGACCCTGGCGATCGGCGCCACCATGGAGGCCGGCCGTGACGATCTCGAGCCCGATGCTTCGGCGACCCAATCCCTACGCGCTGCGGCTTGGGCTCTGCGGCCGGAACTTGATCTCGACAAGGCCAAGGTCGAGGTAGGGGTGCGGGTCACCACGCCCGACGGTCTGCCGCTGGTCGGCTGGAGCCGGGCGCCTGGCGTCCTGCTGGCCGTGGGCGCGCGGCGCAACGGCTGGCTGTTCGCGCCGCTTGTGGCCCGCATGGTCGCGGCGTATCTGAATGGCGATAACCCGGGCCCCGACGCCGCCGCCATGGATGCGCGCCGCTTCGAGGAGTCCCAAAGCCCAGAAAATGGGACTTAAGAAGCGCACGCAGGGGAGTAGGGTGGATGTCCGGATTCTGGTTGACCGAGGAACAGGAAGCCATTCGCGATGGCGTGGCCAAGGTGTGCGCCGCCTTCGACGACGAGTATTGGCGCCGCACGGACGAGACCGGAAACTTTCCTGAAGAGTTCGTCTCCGCCATCGCACGGGGCGGCTGGCTGGGTGTGGCCATGCCCGAGAGCGTTGGCGGGGCTGGCCTGGGCCTGACCGAGGCGGCCGTGATGATGCAGACCGTGGCGCAGTCGGGTGCAGGCTTCTCAGGCGCCAGCGCCATCCACCTCAACATCTTCGGCCCCATGCCGCTGGTGAAGTTCGGCTCGGACGAGCAGCGCGAGCGCCTGCTGCCGCGGATCATCTCAGGCGAGGACAAGATGTGCTTCGCCGTGACCGAACCGAATTCGGGCCTCGACACCTCCAGCCTCGAAACCCGCGCCGAGAAGGTCGACGGCGGCTATCGTCTGAACGGCCGGAAGATCTGGACGACCGGCGCCCAGCGCGCCAACAAGATCCTGATCATCGCCCGCACCACGCCCAAGGACCAGTGCGCCAAGCCGACTCAGGGCCTGTCGCTATTCTACACCGACCGCGAGAAGATCGAGGCCAAGCCGATCCCGAAGATGGGCCGCAAGGCCGTCGAGTGTAACATGCTCTTCATCGAGGACCTGTTCGTCCCGGCGCAGGATCTGGTGGGCGAGGAGGGCAAGGGCTTCCAGTACCTGCTACACGGCCTCAATCCCGAGCGGGTGCTGTTCGCGGTCGAGGCCATCGGCCTGGGGCGCGCGGCGCTGGCGAAGGCGGCGACCTACGCCAACGAGCGCGTCGTCTTTGGCCGCCCCATCGGCAAGAACCAGGGCGTGGCCCATCCGCTGGCCAAGTCGTGGGCCGAGCTGGAAGCCGCCAATCTGCTGGCCTTCAAGGCCGCCGCCCTCTACGACGCCGGCCAGGAATGCGGGGCCGAGGCCAACGCCGCCAAGTACCTCGGCGCCGAGGCCGGCTTCCATGCCTGCGAGAACGCGGTCCTGGCCCACGGCGGCATGGGCTACGCCAAGGAATACGACGTCGAGCGTTACTTCCGGGAAGCGATGATCGCCCGTATCGCGCCGGTCAGCCGCGAGATGATCCTGAACTTCATCGCCGAGCGCGTGCTGGGCCTGCCCAAGAGCTACTGACAAGGCGAAGGGCCGGGTCGCGAAAGGCGAGCGACCCGGCCGCCGTTTCAACGCTGGAGGCGTGGGGCTGTCAGGCGCCCGCGTTGAAACGGATCGGGATGCGGACCGTAGCGCCGTCGACGGGCTGCCCGTCTTCCATCTGCGGCTTCATCTTGAAGAAGCGCGAGATCTTCAAGGCCGCGTTGCCGAAGCCCTCGTCGACGGGGGTTTCAGACGCCACCACGCAGTCGCGGACCGCGCCGTTGATCGCAACCATGCAGCTCAGCGTCGCCGCGCCCGACAGGCCGCGCCGCTGGGCGCTTTCCGGATAGTACCGCGAGACCTCGTCGGCGGAGGGCGTGCGCAGCCAGTTGGCGCGAGTGATGACCTTTGGCTGCGGGACGGGCGGAGCCGGAGGGGATGGTGGTGTCGGCGTCGGGGTGGCGATGGGGCCGGTCGCCGGCGGCCCTTCTGGAACAACCGTCGGGTCGGCTGCCAGGGGCGGGGGCGTTTCGAACGGCGTCTGCACCGGTTTATGGAGCTTTGGCGCGCTGCTCGGCGGGGGCGGCTTGTCTGTCGGCGGCGGGGGCGGAGGTTTACGCTCTGGCTCGACCGTTTCGATGCGGAAGCCGGGATCGTCGACCATCTGCGGCAACGGCTGGACCCACTTCTGATAGGCCAGATAGCCGATCAGCCCGAGGTGCAGCGCGGCCGACACGCCCAGGCCGATCAGCAGCGCCTTCGAGGGCTTGCGCGGCGGAACGTCCAGGCCGGGAATGCCGGAGCCGTTGGGATTGAGAGCCAGGGCCATGTCGACCTCCTAGATGAAATTACATCCGTGAGTTCATGTCAGCATGGATGGCTGTCTGTGTAAATTGACATTCGTAATCTGAGTCTTGATTCTTCTTACGCCTGTAAGACCGGCTGCGGCATCTCGTCTCCGGACGCGCGCCGATGAGCGTGGTTAATTGCGAATTAACCATGATCGCAGAGTCATGAGGCCCATGCCCGCCGTCAGTTCCATCCGCAATGTCGTCGAGTCGGCGATCCAGCGCGCCTCCAGCGCGACGGGTGTCGACTTCACGTTCCTGATGGGCACCGCCAAGCGCGAGAGCGGTTTCAACCCCGCTGCGAAGGCTCGGACGTCGTCGGCCTCGGGCCTGTTCCAGTTCGTCGACCAGACCTGGCTTTCGACGCTGAAGAAGCACGGCGCCAAGTATGGCTACGCCCGTTATGCGGACCTGATCAGCCAGGGCGCGGACGGCCGCTATCGGGTCGAGGGCGACGAGGCCCGCAAGGCCGTGCTGGGCCTGAAGACCGATCCGCACGCGGCGTCGCTAATGGCCGGCGAGCTGGCCTCGGACCACGCCTCGTACCTGCGCGGCCGAGTAGGGCGCTCGCCCACGGCCGGCGAGCTCTACGCCGCCCACTTCCTGGGCCCGTCCGGCTCGGCCCGCCTGATCGAGGCGGCGACCGCTTCGCCAGGCGCGAACGCCGCGGCCATGTTCCCGGACGCCGCCCAGGCCAACAAGTCTATCTTCTATAAGGACGGCCGGGCCGCCACGGTGGGCGAGGTGTACGCCAACCTGACAAGGACCGGCGGCGCTACGCGCGTCGATCCAGGCCCGAGCGCGCCGGTCGTCGAGAGCGACCAAGGTTTCATGCAGTACGCCAGCGGCCGTCGTCTGGAGCGCATTCGCCAGCAGGAGGCGATGGTCGATCTTATCCTGCGCGGATCGCAGGACGCGGCCAGCCCATTCGGCGGCGTGGGCGCCGGCATGGGTGGCGGTCAGCGCCTGGCCAGCTCGATGTTCTCGGCCGAGATGCTGCGCGTGCTGGCCGACGCCAACGACAAGATCAAGCGCTAGTCAGCGCCGCGATCTGGTCCTCGGACCACCCCAATTCCCTGAACACCGCCGCCGTATCCGCCCCCAGCTTGGGCGCGGGGCCGCGTGGGCCATCCTTTGACCCGGGGAAGCGGGCCGGCGCGGCGGGCGCCTTGAAGGTCCCGCCCTGGCCGTCGGGCGTGTCGACGAAGCAGCCGGCCGCCTCGGCCTGGGCGTCCGCCGCCAGCTCGCGCGGGGTCTGATAGGGCGCCCAGGTGATATCGCCGGCGTCGAGGGCCGCCTCGGCCTCCACATAGGTCATGGCGCCGAACGCCTCATCGAGAATGTCCACCAGCGCCTGGCCGTTCTCGCGGCGGGCCTTGGCGGAGGAAAAGCGCGGATCGTCAACCAGGTCGGGCCGTCCGGCGGCGGCGGCGATGCGCGGCCAGTCCACGCCGCCCTGGCGCGGCAGCAGGCAGATCCAGCGGCCGTCGGCGGTCTTGTAGAAGTTGGCCAGCGGCTGCACCGCTTCGCGCCGGCCGCGCGTGGAGGCCAGCTTCCCGAAGCGCAGCTGGATGGCCATGTCCGAGCTGATCGCATAGACGCCGGTGCGCAGCAGCGAGGTCTCGACCAAGCGGCCGACGCCGGTGACCGTGCGCTCGTGGACCGCCGCCAGGATGGCCGAAACGGTGGCCAGGGAGGTGACATGGTCGCCCATGCCGGTGCGGATCGGGAACGGCTCGGTCCCTTTCGGCGCGGTGATGGAGCCGACCCCGGCGCGAGACCAGAAGGCGGCCACGTCCATGCCGGGCTTGTCGCGGTCGGGACCGGTCAGGCCATAGCCCGTCAGGCTGCAATAGATCAGGCGCGGATTGGCCGCCTTCAGCGCCTCGTGGTCCAGGCCGGCGCGGGCGAGGGCGGCGGGACGGACATTGGTCAGGAAGATGTCCGCCGTCGCCGCCAGCGCCTTCAACGCCTCCCGTCCCAGGTCGCTGCGGATATCGAGGACCACCGCCCGCTTGCCGCGGTTGTCCAGCTCGAAAATCGGGTTGGCGTCCTGGTCAGAGCCGATGGTGTCGAAGAAGCGGCGCATCGGATCGCCATCGGGCGACTCGACCTTGATCACCTCGGCGCCCCAGTCCGCCATGATCCCGGCCGCGCCGGGGGCGGCGATATAGGTCGCCAGCTCGATGACGCGCAGTCCCTCCAGCATCGCTTCCTCCCATCCTTCTTCGTTGGGCGGAGTGTGCGGGACGGGAGCGGGGATTGGAAAGGCTTACCCAGCGGCAAGCCCTCCGCTCAGAAGACCAGGCGGCCGGGTTGTTCGACCTTAAGGATGCGCAGAAGCCGTTCGTGGCCGTCGCGGTCGGGCCACTGGATGCTCTGGCCGACCGACAGGCCGATCAGGCCCGCGCCGACCAGGGACAGCACCGAGATCTTGCCGGCCGCGATGTCGGCTTCCTTGGGATAGACCAGCAGCACCGAACGGGCCGCGCCGTGGGCGTCATCCTCGAAGCGCACGGTCGAACGCATGCGCACGACGTGGTCGGGCATGTCGGTGTCCGGGCGGACCTCGGCGCGCTCGATCTCGCGCAACAGCATGTCGGCCGCCAGCGGGGCGGCTTGCTCCATCTGCAGCGCCAGGATGGACAGGCGTTCGACCTCGGTCTCGGCCATGATGAGGTGTGGACGCACGACGGCGTCTGCTTGCGCGAGCATGGGCAGCTCCAGGCAAAGGATGTTCAGGCGCCGGCGGCGCTCTACTGGCGACGCCGGATGCGGGATCCGGATGAGGGATAATGTGTGTTCGCCCCGAACGCCCGCGACGGGCGCGCGGACAGTCCGGGGCTAGGAGCCTGCGAGCAGGCTACCGCCGTGATGGCGAAAACGCCGGAAGGTCGGGCGCGAGAACATGGGCGCCATTCTCCACCCCGGGGCCGGCTTGTCAAACCCGGAGCGGCTGCGTTCAGGCGGCTTCGGACTTGGCGTCGCCGCGGTTCAAGGCGGCGGCGTCGGCCAAGGCGCGGGCGACGGCCGCCACGCTGACCGGTTTGCGCAGGATGATGTCGGCGCCGGCGTCCAGGAACTCGGAGGCTTCTTCCCCGTCGCCGTCGATCACCGCCACGATCGGCGTAGCGCGGTTGGGGCCGTTAGCCTCACGCAGCGCCGCGGCGGCGGCGGGGCCGTCCAGCACGGGCATGTGGTGGTCCAGCATCAGGAGGTCGAACTCGGCGATCTTGGCCAGGTCGGCGGCGCGGCGACCGTTCTGGGCGTGAACCACCTGGTGGCCCAGCTGCTCGAGGATGGCGCGCAGCATGGCCGCATTCAGGGCGTCGTCCTCGGCGATCAGCACCCGCAGGGTCCGTGGCGCGCCGGGCGCGTCGATGGCGACCGCGTCCAGGTCTTCCGTGAGCTCGCAGTCCGCCGTGGCGTCGAAGGGCAGGGTCAGGGTGAAGCAGCTGCCGACGCCGACGGCGCTGCGGGCCTCCAGCGCGCCGCCCATCAGCCGCGCCAGCTGGCGTGACAGCGACAGGCCCAGGCCCGCGCCGTTGACGCCCGCGCCGGTGCGTTCAACCCGACGGAAGGGTTCGAAGGCCTGTTCCATCTCCTCGGTCGATAGACCAGGACCGGTGTCGGCGACCTCGACCGCCACCTGGTTGTCACGCAGTTCGAGGCGTACCTCGATGCGGCCGCGCACGGTGTACTTGACCGCGTTGCCGAGCAGGTTGGCGATGATCTGGCGGGTGCGCAGGGCGTCGGCGACGACCGCGCCCTTGTCGCGCCCGCGCAGCAGCGGGTCGACGTGGACGCTCAGCTCCAGCCCCTTGGTCGCCGCGTGCGGCTTGTCCAGCAGGACGAGGTCCTGGACCAGACGGACCGGATCGAACGGTTGGGTCTCGACGTTCAGGCGGCCCGACTCGGCAGTCTCGCTGTCGAGGGTGGCGTTCAGCACCGAGATCAGGTCCTGGGCGGCGTCGAGGGCGGCGTTCAGCTGTTCGCGCGATGGGGCGGCGCGGCCGCCACGACCCGCGGCGGCGGCCAGCACGTGGGTGACGCCGGTCAGGCCGTTGCGGATCTCGTGGCTCAAGGTGGCGACGATGTCCGACTTGCTGCGGGCGGTGCGTTCGGCTTCTTCGAGGACGCGCAGCCGCTCCTCGACCAACTGCTCGTGAGCGACCGCCAGGCCATGCTGGCGCCGGAACATGCGGTTGAGGATCATCCCCAGCGTCAGGGCCAGGGCCGAGGCGCCCCAGGCCATCATGCCGGCTTCGCGGCCTTCGGGATGCGAGAACTGGGCGATCACGGGGCCGGCCACCGCCAGGGGGCCCACGATCAGCAGGGCCGGCAGGTAGGACGCCGAGAAGAAGACGCAGAGCACTGCGCCCGCCGTCGCCATCATCAAGAGGGTCTCGCGGGCAGGACCGGCGCCTTGGGCGAAGATCGTGATCTGCACCACGCTCAGCGCCCACAGCACCCCGCTCAACACCTGCACGCGGGCGCGACGGTTAAGATCTTGCGACGCTTCGTCGCGCAGCCAGTTCACCACGGCGTAGAAGGCGCCCCAGTTGATCGCGAAGATCGCGAAGCTGGCGCTCATCCAAAGCCGGTTGGCGGCGAAGGAGCCGATCCACACGAACAGGGGCAGGCTGATCGCGAAAACCCCAAGGGCGTAAGGCAAAAGCGCAGCCTGGGCGTCCAGGGCCTTGGCCAGTTGGGCGTCGTCCGTCGTGTCGGCTAGCGGGCGGCGCTCGGCGAGCAAGGTCGCGCTCCTTTCGGTTGAGCGCGCACATTAGTCGAGCGTGGTTTGCGTCGGGTTACGCGGTATCGTTAATCCACAGCTTCCTGGCTCAAGCAATCATTAAGCCTAACCGTCGACCATGCGACTCCACGCATATCTCGGGCGGGCGAACCATGGCTACGACACGTGCTGCACTGACCGAATCCGATATCCGCATGCTCGTGAAGGGCGCGACGCCTGACGAGCGCGCCCTGGCGGCCCACAAGCTGTGTCGGAACATCGACCGCGCCACCCTCAGCGACGAAGAGCGCCAGATTGCGCACGACATCCTGCGCGTGATGGCCGCCGACGCCGCCGAGCTGGTGCGCCGGGCCATGGCGGTCACGCTCAAGAACTCGATGGCCCTGCCGGCCGACGTGGCCAACCGCCTGGCGCGCGACGTCGAGAGCGTCTGCCTGCCGATCATCAGCTTTTCGCCGGTCTTCACCGACACCGACCTGGCCGAGATCGTCCGCGTGGGCGGACCGGTGCGCCAGATGGCCGTGGCCAAGCGTCCGAAGCTCTCGACCAAGATCACCAGCCTGCTGGTCGAGCAGGGGCCCGAGGAGGTCGTCGCGACCGCCTGCGCCAATGACAACGCCCGTTTCTCGGAAGTGGCGCTGCATAAGGCGCTGGACCGCTTCTCCAAGTCCGAGCAGGTGCTGCAGGCCGTCGCCTATCGCGCGGCCTTGCCGATGGCCGTGACCGAAAGCCTGATCGAGATGGTCGGCGAGCAGCTGCGCGACCACATCCTGGCCAACCACGCCCTGTCGGCGGAGCGCACTCTGGAGCTGATCATCGGCGCCAAGGAGCGGGCCACGATCGATCTGGTTGACCAGGCCGGCCGCACCGCCGATCCCAAGGCCTTCGTCGCCCACCTGCAACGGGTCGGCCGCCTGTCGCCCTCGCTGCTGCTGCGGGCCTTGGCTCATGGCCACATGACCTTCTTCGAGTGGGCGGTCGCTGAGCTGGCGGGGGTCCCTCATCATCGCACCTGGCTGATGATCCACGACGCCGGGCCGCTGGGCCTGAAGGCGATCTGCGAGCGCGCCGGATTGCCGCCGCGCCTTTTCTCGGCCTTCCGCGCGGGGGTCGACGCCTTTCACGGCCTGGAGTTCGATGGCGGCGCGCATGACCGGGAGCGTTTTCAGGAGCACATGATCCAACGCTTCCTGACCTCGTCACACGCCGTGTCGCGTGAGGACAGCGAGTACCTGCTGGAGCGCATGGACCGTAGCAGCAACAAGCGCCGCGCCCAGTCCGCCTGACGCGGTCGCCAAGCCGAACGCCCGTTCGAAAGAAGTCTGGGCAAGCGCACGCGACGGCGCCAGACTTTCGGCCATGTCTGACTCAACGCCGGGCGCGATCCGCCCCGCCGCCACCGTACTGCTGCTTCGGGACGCGCCTTCGTTCGAGGTTCTGATGGTCAAGCGGCACCACCAGATCGACTTCGCGGCCGGAGCCTTGGTGTTTCCGGGCGGCAAGAGCCATCAGGGCGACAGCGACCCGCGCTGGCGCGAGCTGGCGCTCGGCTTCGATGAGGTGGCGCAGGACGCCGCGCCCCTGCGCATCGCCGCCATCCGCGAGGCTTACGAGGAAGCTGGAGTGTTGCTGGCCCGAGACCGCGACGGCGCCTTTTACGCCGGCGAGGCGGCCAAGGACGTCCGCGCGGCGGTGGCCGCGGACAAGGTGGCCTTCATCGAGGTGGTCGAGGATCTGGGCCTGAAGCTGGATCTTTCGGCCCTGACCGTCTTCGCCCGCTGGATCACGCCCAAGCTGATGCCCAAACGGTTCGACACCTGGTTCTACGTCGCGCACGCGCCGCTGGCCCAGCAGGCGATCTGCGATGGCCATGAGGCCGTAGACGCCGAATGGATCGCGCCGGGCAGGGCGCTGGAACTGGCGGCTTCGGGCCAGCGCAAGGTGATCTTCCCGACGCGCATGAACCTGCAGCTGCTGGCCGAAAGCGCCGACCCCGCCGAGGCCGTGGCGCAGGCCCGGGCTCGGGACCTCGTCACTGTCGAGCCATGGATCGACGGGAGAGTCCTACGGATCCAGGATAACGCGGGCTACGGCCCCGCGAACGAGCCTTTAGAAGCGCTTTAAAGGGCGCTTCAGGTCTTCAGGCCTGGCCCCGCGGCGTTGGTCCAGGCGACGACTTCACCCAGCACCTTGGCGGTAGCCTGGTCGAAAGCCGGCACAATGGCCGAGACGCGATTGTCGGCGGCCTTCACGCGGGCTTCGAACACCTGGTCGCCGACGAGGGCGCGGTCGCTGTTGCGGTTCAGCACGCCGCGCACCTGCACCACCACCTCCGGCGCGGCCTTCGGACCGTTGACGTAGTCGGCCTCGAACGTCCTCACCTCCAGACGCAGCACCAGGTCGGCCTTGGCCACCTCGCCGCGGCCGATCAGCCGGGCGCGGCCCGGATCGTTCTGGAAGGCGCGGGCGACGGCCTCCTCGAACAGCACGAAGGCCGGCGAGACCCAGCGCGCGTCGGCGATATAGGCGACCTCGCCGTTACTGCTGGTCAGGATGCGGTCGCCGGCGGCGGCGCGGGTGAAGGCCGACGTCGCCTTCAGCACCCCGAACATCGCACCGGGCGGGCCCTTGGGCACGCTGACGTCGCTCTCGCCAAAGCGATAGAGGCTGGCCGGCTTGGCCTTGGGGAAGACGCTGATGCAGCCCGAGAGGGACAGCGCCAGCGCCGTGGCGGTCAGGGCCTTGGCGGCGGTGCGGATCATCGGGTTCACGGCTTGACCTCCACTTCCTTGGCCGGCGCCTTGCCGACCAAGCCTCGAGGGTTTTGTTCGACGTCGGCGACCAGGCGGTCCAGGGACTCGGCGGCCGACTGCAGGGTGACGATGGCCGACGACAGCTGCGGCAGGCCGGTGCTGGCGAAATCGCTGGTGGGGCCTTCCAGCTTGCCGACCATGCTGCGGGCGTCCTTGGCCGCGCCCTTCAGCTCGGCGGCGGCGTCGCCCAGCTCCTTCAGGGTGCGCTTGGCGTCGCCGTCGACCAAGCCGTTGGCGCTCTTGGAGAGCTCGGTGATCGACTGGGCGGTCTGGTCGATGCTCTGCAGCGCCTTCTGGGCGTCGGCGATGATCTCCTTGCGCTCGCGGAGCTCGGCGGTGACGGCTTGAACGTCGCTGAGCGAGGCGCTGAAGGTCTTGATGTTCTTGTCGCTGAGCACGCGGTTGACCCGATCCAGCGCCTCGATCGTGCGGGTCAGCACGGTGCCTCCGCCCTCCAGCAGGTCGGAGAGGGTGCTGCGCTGGCTGCGCAGGACCGGCACCTTGCCGTTCCTGACGGTGTCCTTCAGCAGCTCCTTGTTCGGCGAGCCGGCGGTGATCTGGACGTAGTTGACGCCGGTGATGCCCTGCGGCTCCAGCGTGGCGTAGCTGTCGATCTTGATCGGCACGTCCGAGGTGACGCGCACGCGGGCGATCACGCGGTTGGGGTCGCTCTTGTCCAGCTCGATGCGGGTGACCTCGCCGACCTTGATGCCGTTGAAGTGCACCTCGCCGCCTTCGGACAGGCCGCGCACCGGACCGATGAACAGGATGTCGTAAAGGTCGTAGTCGCGCGTGAAGCTGATCTTGGCCAGCCAGACGGCGAAGATGATGAAGCCCATGAACAGGGCCAGGGTTATGGCGCCGACCAGGGCGTAGTTGGCGTTTCTTTCCATCAGTAATCGGTCCTCGCCTCGGCCGGATCCTCGGAGGTCGCGGCGGCGCGTCCTCGTGGGCCCAGGAAGTACTGCTTGATCCAGGGATGATCGGAACGCTCGAGCTCGCGCACGGGCGCCACGGCCACGACCTTCTTGTCGGCCAGGACGGCGACGCGATCGGTGATGGCGTAGAGGCTGTCCAGATCGTGGGTGATCATGAAGACGGTGAGGTCCAGGCTGTCCGACAAATCCTTGATCAGGGCGTCGAACGCCTCGGCCGCGATGGGGTCCAGGCCGGCCGTGGGCTCGTCCAGGAACAGCAGTTCGGGGTCCATGGCCAGGGCGCGGGCCAGGCCGGCGCGCTTGCGCATGCCGCCCGACAGCTCGGCCGGCTTCAGCGTGGCGGCGCGGGCGGGCAGGCCGACCATGGCGATCTTGAGCTCGGCCAGCTCCTCGACCTCGCGCTTGGGCAGGCGGGTGTGCTCGTACAGCGGCGCGGCGACGTTCTCGCGCACGGTCAGGTTCGAGAACAGGGCGCCCTGCTGGAAGAGGACGCCCCAGCGCCGCTCGACGGACGACCAGCGCCGGCGCGAGGCCGTCCGCATGTCGCCGCCGAACAGGCGCACCGTGCCGCCATCGGGGGCTTTGAGGCCGATGATGGTGTTCAGCAGCACCGACTTGCCGGTGCCTGAGCCGCCGACGACCCCCAGCACCTCGCCGCGCTCGACCTTCAGGTCCAGGCCGTCATGCACGACATTGTCGCCGAAGCACGAGACCAGGCCCTGCACCTGGATCGGATAGGTCTCGGAGTCGCGTTCGACATCAGGCGTCGCCGCGATGGGGGCGGGGCCGGTCATATGTCCAGCTCCATGTAGATCAGGGCGAAGACCGCATCGATCAAGATGATGGCGAAGATGGCGTGCACCACCGCCGCCGTCACCCGCCGGCCCAGGGACTCGACGTCGTTGCCGACTTCCATCCCCTGCCGGCAGCCGATCGCCGCGACCACCGCGGCCATCACCGGCGCCTTCGACAGGCCGATCCAGAAGTGGGTGGCGCCGACATAGTCGATGATCCGCTGCAGGAAGAAGTTCGGCGACAGGTCCAGCACGATCCAGACCACTAGTATGCCGCCGGCCAGGCCCGCGATGGTGGCCACGAAAGTCAGGAGCGGGATCGTGAAGAGCAGGGCGGCGAACCGGGGCAGGACGAGGGCCTCATACGGATCAACGCCCATGACCTGCATGGCGTCGATCTCCTGATTCATCTTCATCGAGCCGATCTCGGCCGCGAAACTGGACGCCGAGCGGCCGGCCAGCAGGATGGCCGTGATCAGGATGTTGAACTCGCGCATGACCGAGATGCCGATCAGCTCGACCGAATAGACCTGGGCGCCGAAGTCGGTCAGCATGTTGGCGCCCAGCAAGGCCACCACCGCGCCGATGAAGAAGGTCGTGGTCGCCACGATCGGCATGGCGTCCAGGCCCGCCCGCTCGCATAGCGCCACGGTCGGCGCCCAGCGGATGCGGCGCGGGTCGGCGATGCTGCGGCCCAGGGCGACCAGCAGATGGCCGAGAAACACCAGGGTGCTGTAGGCGTCGCCGAACAGACCGAACACACCCCGGCCGATCCGCTCCAGCAGGGCCCGGAAGCCGCCGACCCGCACCGTGGGTTCGGGTTCGACCTGGATGGCGGCCGCGACCAGCTCCAGCAGCCGCAGGATTTCTCGCCGCGCCTTGACCCGCTCGGTCTTCAGGCGATCGCCCGCAGCCCGCAGGATAGCGTAGGCGCCAGCGGTGTCGCAGCGGTTGACGCCCGTGAGGTCCAGTTCCAGATCGCGCGCCTTGGCCAGCGCGTCGCTGAGCCGCAGACCCGCGTCGAACAGGCCTCGCGCGGTCCAGTCCCCCGACAGGACCGCCGCCGTGCGACCGTCCTGCTCGGTCAAGGTGAAGTCCGCCGGTAGCGCCATGAAGTCCTTGGGGGTTCTTTCCTGGTTATATCCAAGCCCCGCCATGGACCTGACAAGTCCAAAACGCGCCAAGGCGCAGCTTGGTTCTATTCTGGGCGAGAGCGTGGCCGAACGCCCGAAAATCCAGGGCCGTTCCCGGAGATCGCACAGGCGGTGCGTCCTCGCGGCGCATCGTCACCGACTTCAATCTTGGTTAACGAGTTCCGGTCACGAACGTGGTCAACGCATCCTTACCGTCGACTCGGAGCACCGCACGCATGAACGCGCCCGCCAAGCTGGATCAGCGCATGGCCTTTATGCGGTTCGACGAGCGGTCGCGGGCGGCGCTGCGGGCGATCAAGCCGGTGATCGACGCCGAGATCTCGGCGGCGCTCGGCAAGTTCTACAACCAGGTCCGTCTGTTCCCCGAGACGCGCGGCAAGTTCCGCGACGACGCGCACATGATCGGCGCGGAGCGCGCGCAGGCCGCCCACTGGCGCCGGATCGCCCAGGCCGACTACGGCGAAACCTACATCCGGGACGTCGAGCGAATCGGCCGCGCCCATGTCGAGGCCGACCTCGCGCCGCAGTGGTATATCGGCGGCTACGCCCTGGTGGCCGAGGAACTGATCCGAGCTGTGGTCGCCAAGCGCGCCAAGGGACTGTTCAACGGCGCCAAGTCCGACGCCGACCTGGCCGACGGCCTGTCGGCCCTGACCAAGGCCGTGTTCCTCGATATGGAACTGGCCATCTCGACCTATCTGAACCTGCTCGAGGACGAGCGCGAGGCGCTGGAAGCCGAACGTGAAGCCTCCGACCGCCGCCAGGCCGAAGCGATCAAGGCGGTCGGCGACGCCCTGTCGCGGCTGGCGGCCGGCGATCTGTCGGCCCGGGTCGAAGGAGATCTGGCGCCGGAATTCCAGAGTCTGAAGGTCGACTTCGAGCGGGCCGCCGGCGCCCTGGCCGACGCCATGCGCGGGGTCGAGCACTCGGCTGGCGACATTCGCACCAGCGCCGACGAAATCGCCCGCAGCGCCGAGGACCTGTCGCAGCGCACCGAGCAGCAGGCCGCCACGCTGGAACAGACGGCGGCTGCTGTCGAGGAGCTGACCAGCGCCGTCGCCAAGACGGCCCAGGGGGCTCGCGACGCCTCGTCCCGCGTCGGCGAGGCCTCGGCCGAGGCCGAGCGTTCGGGCGAGATCGTGACCCGCGCCGCCGAGGCCATGACCAAGATCGAGGCCCAGTCGCAGCAGGTGAACCAGATCCTGGGCATGATCGACGAGATCGCCTTCCAGACCAACCTGCTGGCCTTGAACGCCGGTGTCGAGGCCGCTCGCGCCGGCGACGCGGGCAAGGGCTTCGCGGTCGTGGCGCAGGAAGTCCGGGCCTTGGCCCAACGTTCGGCCGAGGCCGCGCGCGAGATCAAGTCGCTGATCACCGAGTCCAGCCGCCAGGTCGGCGAGGGCGTCGAGCTGGTCGGCCAGACGGGCGAAGCCTTGCGCGGCATCCACGAGAAGGTCGGCGGCATCGATACGCTGGTGAACGCCATCGCCGCCTCGGCCAGCGAACAGGCCACCGCCCTGGGCCAGGTCAATTCGGCCGTGAACCAGCTGGACCAGGTCACCCAGCGCAACGCCGCCATGGTCTCGCAATCGACCGAAGCCACCCACGCGCTGCGCGTCGAGGCCGCGGACCTTTCGAACCGCGTCGCCGCCTTCCGCGTGGGCGGGCGTCAGAAGGGGCCGCCGAGCTACACGCCGACCCATCGCGAAGCGCCGACCGAAAACCCGGTCCACGCCGCCCGCGCCCGCGTGGCGGCCTTCGCCCGTCCAGGACGGTAAGCGGCGCTACTTCGGCGGCGGCGCCGTCGAGGCGCGGTGGATCAGCTCGAAGGGCAGGAGCATGTCGACCGGCCGTTCGGGCGGTTCGCTGCTCTTGGCCCGGGCGATCAGCAGCTTGGCCGCCGCCGAGGACATTTCCGCCACCGGCTGGCGCACCGTGGTCAGCTGCGGACGGCTGAAGCGCGCGCTGGGACTGTCGTCGAAACCCGCCACCGAGATGTCGCCGGGGATCATCAGGCCCGCTTCGGCGATCGCCGCGATGCAGCCCAAGGCCATGTCGTCGTTCGAGGCGAAGATCGCCGTCGGCCGGTCGGGCAGGGCCAGCAGAGCCTTGGCCTGCTCCAGTCCGGACTGGAAGGTGAAGTCGCCCTGGCGCACCCAGCCGTCGGCGACGGCCAGGCCTCGCGCCTTCATGGCCTCCAGATAGCCTTCTCGCCGCGCCTGGCTGGCGCCGTAGCGGGGTTCGCCGACAATGAAGGCGATGCGCTTGTGACCCAGGCTGGCCAGATGCTGGGTCATCTCGCGGGCGGCCGCGACATCGTCCATGTGCACGCGCGGGCCCAGGCCCTCGGCCTTCTCCGGGCCGACGCGGACATAGGGCGTGCCCGCCTTGTCCAGAGTCTCCAGCACCCCGGGATTGTCGGAGGAGGGCGGGGTCAGGATGACGCCGTCCGGCTTCAACGCGGCCAGGAAGCCGGCGACGTCCTGGCGCACCTTCGGCCCGTCGTTGTCGATCAACTCGATGAGCAGGTGATAGCCGGCCTCGCGACAGACCAGGGTCGCGCCCAGCTGGATCCGCGACAGGTAGTCCGCGCCCCGCTCGCTCTGCCAATGGTCGATGGTCAAGGCGGCGTCGACGAACACGGCGACCACGAACGAGCGCGACCCGGCCAGGCTGCGCGCTGAAAGATTGGGGCTGTAGCCGAGCTCGCCGGCGGCGGCGAGCACGCGCTCGCGCATGGCCGGCCGAACATTCGGCTCCTTGTTCATCACCCGGGACACGGTCTTGATGGAGACGCCCGCCTTCGCGGCGACGTCGTAGATCGTCACCGATGCCATCAGTCCGCCCCGACCCTGTTTTGACTCACGCCCATTTCCTCAGACTAAAGCCAGTCGCTTCCGGAAGGAAACTCCCAGCTTCACTCTACGCGCCCCCTTGTGCCGCAAGGGATGGGCGGTCAGTGTGATCCGGACGCGGCGCAAGACCGTGGGGGAGGTGAGATGGCGCTTGACGACGGAGCGCGGCCCAGGGAGCCGGTGCGCGCGAATTTCATCGCCGCCTATACGCTCGCCCAGATCGGGGCCTTTGTTTCGTTTCAACCGCTGCTGCAGGTTCTGCTGCCGCTCAAGGCGGCGTCGATCGACCACGCGTCCAAGGCCGTCGTCCTGAGCCAGGTGGCCTTCTGGGGCGCGCTGGTCGCCAGCATCGCCAACCTGCTGGCGGGCGCGATCAGCGACCGCACCACCTCGCGCTTTGGCCGTCGGCGACCGTGGATGGTGGTGGGCGCGATTGGCGCGTCTCTGGCCTATCTGGCCATCATGAACGCCAAGACGCCGCTTGCGCTGGTCGGTGGCGTGATCCTGTTCCAGCTGACCTTCAACCTGTGTTTCTCGGCCCTGGTGGCGGTGATGCCCGATCGCGTGCCGGACAACCAGAAGGGGATGGTCGCGGCCTTTCTCAGCCTGGGCAATCCGATCGGCACGGCGGTCGGCGCGGTGGTGATCGGCGGCCTGCTGGTGGTCGAATGGCAGCGATATGCGACGATCTCAGCGGCGCTGCTGCTAGGTCTGGCGCCGTTCGTTCTGCGCCTGCGCGACCCTCCATTGGCCAAGGCCGACGTGCCGCCCTTCAATCTGAGAGCGTTCGTCTCGGGCCTGTGGGTCAGTCCGCGCGAGCACCCCGACTTCGCCTTGGCCTGGCTGGGCCGGTTCATGGTGCTGGTCGCCCTGAGTCTGGTGCAGTGCTACATGCTCTACTTCCTGCAGGACGTGCTGGACTATCCCAAGCTGTTCCCTGGGCGTCGCGCCGAGGAGGGGCTGGCGTTCCTGACGACGGTCTCGACGATCTCCAACGTCGCCCTCGCCATGCTTGGCGGCATGCTGTCCGACCGGCTGCGGCGGCGAAAGCTGTTCGCCTTCGGCGCGGCCGTCGTCCTGGCGTGCTCGATGATCGTCTTCTCGCTTTCGCCCAGCTGGCCGGTGCTGGTGGCGGCCTATGTGGTGTTCGGCTGTGGCGCGGGCTGCTTCTGCGCGGTCGACATTGCTCTGGTCACCCAGGTGCTGCCCTCGCAGCGCCATGCCGGCAAGGACCTGGGCGTGATCAACCTGGCCAACACCCTGCCGCAGGCGCTGGCCCCGGCCCTGGCGGTCTGGAGCCTGGGGCCCTCCCACGAGAACTTCCACGTCTTCTTCCTGATGGCGGCCGGACTGGCGCTGGCTGGCGGTCTGGCGATCCTGCCGATACGAGGGGTGCGCTAGCCCTTCGGAGCGCCCGTGCCCCAGTTCCACCTCGTCACCGACCCCGACGATCCCGCCGTCGCGCCGTTCCGGGCGATCAAGGAGCGCGACCTGGTCGGACGCGAGGGCCTGTTCATCGCCGAGGGGGAGACGGTGCTGCGGGCTTTCGTCCGCGACGCGCCGGAGCGGGTGGTGTCGCTGCTGATCGACCCCAAGCGTCGAGGCAAGCTGGCAGAGGTCTTCGCTGGCCTGCCGGAGGAAACGCCCATCCACTTCGCCGACCAGGCGGTGCTGGACGCCATTGCCGGCTTTCATCTGCATCGCGGCGTGCTGGCGGTGGGGAGGAAGCCCGAGTCGATCGCGGCGCGTGAGCTGCTGGCGAGCCAGCCGGCGCACGCCGTCGTGCTGGTGCTATGCGGCATCGCCAACCACGACAACATCGGCGGCGTCTATCGCAACGCGGCCGCCTTCGGGGCCGACGCGGTGATCCTGGACGCCGATTGCTGTGATCCCCTGTACCGCAAGGCCATCCGCGTGTCGGTCGGCGCGGTGCTGTCGGTCCCCACCGCGCGGCTGGAGCGGGGCGAGGATATCGCCGATCTGCTGGCCGCGACCGGGTTCGAAGGCCTGGCGCTCAGTCCGTCGGCGACCGAGATCCTGGCCCGCCTGAAGCCCGCCGCGCGCACCGCCGTGCTGCTGGGCGCCGAAGGGCCGGGCCTGACGCCCGAGGTGATGGCGCGGGCCCGGACGATCGGCATCCCGATGGCCAACGGCTTCGACTCGCTGAACGTGGCGACGACCAGCGGGATCGTGCTGCACCACCTGCGCTTCATGGGAGGGTAGGAAACCGGTTTCCAAATCGCCCCAAGCCGCTTTAGGGTCGCGCCCACAACAACCCCGTCAGAAGGCTTCGATCCCATGCTGAACCGTCGCGGCGCCCTTGCGGCCTTCGTCACCGGCGTCCTGGGATCCCTGGCGGCGCGAAGGGCGGAGGCCGCCGTGGACAAGACTCCCAAGGGTCTCGCCGACCCCATCGAGGTCATCACCCTGTGGCCGAACGGCGCGCCGGGCGGGGAGGGCGTCACGGCCGAGGAGGCGATCGTCGACCGCACCACGCCGGGCGGCCCGCGCGATCGAGCCCAGACCCACACCCGCAAGCCGACCCTGGTCGTCTTCCGCGCCAAGACGCCGAACGGGGTGGCGGTGATGCTGATCCCCGGCGGCGGCTACGAGCGGGTGGTGCTGGACAAGGAAGGCTATGAAACCGCCCGGCGGCTGAACGAGAGCGGTTACACCTGCTTCGTCCTGTTCTACCGCATGCCGGGCGACGGCTGGGCCGCGGGTGGCGACGCGCCGCTGCAGGACGCCCAGCGTGGTGTCCGGGTCATCCGGTCGAAGGCGCGGGAGATGGGTTTCTCGCCAGATCGCGTAGCGATCATGGGCTTTTCGGCCGGCGGTCACCTGGCGGCCAACCTGACCGTCCGCTTCGACGCCCCGACCTACGCAGGGATCGATCCGGCCGACCAGCTGCCGGCCAAGCCGAACCTGTCGGCCCTGGTCTATCCGGTGATCAGCACCGACCCCGCAATCGCCCACGCCGGCTCGCGCAAGCAGTTGCTGACACGGGACGCCTCGCCGGAACGGGCACTGGAACTGTCCCCTGAGAAGCAGGTGCGCGAAGGGCTCTCGCCGGTGTTCCTGCTGCACGCCGTCGACGACAAGACCGTGCCGGTCGAGAACACCGTCGCCATGTTCACGGCGCTCAAGGCCAAGGCCGTGCCGACCGAGATGCACGTCTTCGAGGAGGGCGGTCACGGCTTTGGCCTGCGCTTCACGACCGACAAGCCGGTGTCGGCCTGGCCGAGCCTGTTCGTGGCCTTCGCCAAGCGCCACGGGCTCTAAGCCGCGCCGCAGTCGGCTTTTTCCTTGAGCTTCCAGGCGGCGATCTCGGCGTCGCGGAACTTGACCCATTCGGCCCGCAGCACCGCTGGCCGTTTGCCGTGGCGTTCCTCCAGGAACTCCGCGCCGACCACGCGGTCGGTGCGGAAGGTGCGGAACGCTTCGCGCAGTTCGCACCAGGCGATGATCATCCGGATCGTCTCCCGATAGCCGACGGTGACCGGCCAGATCACCCGGGCGCTGACCGCCCCGGCGCCGTCGCTGTAGTCCAGACGGATCTTACGGCCGGCGTGGATCCAGGCGCGAACCTGGGCGACGTCGATGCGGTCGGTCTCGGGCTTCCAGGCGGGCGCGGCGCCGATGGCCGGCTCCAGCACATAGGGCCGCAGGCGGTCCGGCACGGCGGCGGCGATCTTGCTGATCAGGTCGTTGGCGGCCTTGGCCAGGACGGGATCGCCGCGCCCGGCCACCCACTGCGCGCCTAGCACCGCCGCTTCGATCTCGTCGGGGGTCAGCATCAGGGGCGGCATGTCGAAGCCCGCCTCCAGCACATAGCCGATGCCGGCCTCGCCCCGTATGGGCGCGCGCTGGCCGACCAGGGCGGCGATGTCGCGATAGACGCTGCGCTTGGACGTCTCCAGCTCTGCGGCGATGGCGTCGGCGGTCACCGGCGCGCGGCTGCGGCGCAGGATCTGGATGATCTGGAAAAGGCGTTCGGCGCGTCTCATGACTTCGAATATCGGTGATCGCTACTGACAGCATGCTGGCAGTAGCCTGGCGGTAGCAAGTCGTCACCACGACATTCGATCGGAGAGGGACGATGATCACGCTGTTCGCCGCCGGAGCCGGGTTCGGGCTGCCTGAGATCAGCCCCTATGTGACCAAGACCGAGGTCCAGCTGATGATGGCGGGCCTCGCCTACAAGAAGACCAAGGGCAGCCGCGAGACCGCGCCCAAGGGGCAGCTGCCCTGGATCGAGGACGCCGCCCAGGCCATCGGCGACTCGACCTTCATCCGCGCCCACATCGAGCAGAAGTACGATGTCGATCTGGATATCGGCCTGACCGGCAAGGAGCGGGCTCAGGCCTGGGCCATCGAGCGGATGATCGAGAACCAGTTGGGCTGGGTGTCCAGCTACTTCCGCTTCCTGGAACCGGCCAATTTCGCCAAGGGGCCGGGCCGCTGGTTCGATCAGGCGCCCGAGCCTCTGCGCGAGGACCTGCGCAAGGGACTTCTGGAGGCTGTTGCGACCAATGTCCGTGCGGTCGGCGTCGGTCGGCACCTGCGCGAGGAGGTGGTGTGGCTGGGCGCGCTGTCGCTGCGGGCCTTGGACGAGCTGCTGGAGGACAAGGCCTATCTGATGCGCGACAGCCATCCGGTCGGCGTCGACGCCACGGCCTTCGCCATGCTGGCGGCGATCACGACGCCGTTCTTCGACTCGCCGCTGCGCCGCGAGGCCGAGCGTTATCCGCGCCTGGTCGACTATGTGAGCCGCATGATGAGCCAGTTCTATCCAGCCCATCCATGGGGGCTGCGCCAGGCGGCTTGAGCTGGGAGCGCTTCCAGAGTGGTTGTACAAATTTCACTAAATTGGTAAGGCCATTTTCGTTGCGCACTTGGCGGGTTGCGATATGGCGCCAGAGGGCGCCCTGCCGGCTTGTCCTGCCAGGCTGCTCGCTCGTCGACCAAAGGCGCTGCGTATCTTGCGCCGTCCTCCTCCCGGAGCGGACGACGATGGCGGCCGGAGTCTTTCCCTCCGGTCGCCCGCCGCACCTGGTAAGGCCACTTGCGCACGAACGCTTGTGAGGCGGCCGAACCGGCGCTAGTCCTTGGCGACGCGCCGATCCTGGCGCGCGTCTACGGCCGTTCCAGATGTCGACCTCCTCGGGCACTCCGTCCACGGATTCCACGCGGCTCTACCAGCAGGTAGCGGCTTCGATCAGCGCATCCGTCGCCAATGGAACCTTCCAGCCCGGCCAGCGCCTGCCGTCCGAGCGCGACCTGGCCGACGAGTTCGGCGTCAGCCGGCCCACCGTTCGCCGCGCGGTCATCGCGCTGGAGATGCGCGGTCTGCTGGAGGCCAAGCAGGGTTCGGGCGTCTATGTGCGCCTCGATCAGCCGCCCCCGCCCGTGAAGGACCTCGATATCGGCGCGTTCGAACAGGCCGAGGCTCGCCGCCTGTTCGAGGGCGAGGCCGCCGCCCTGGCCGCCACCCTGATCACCGACGATGAGCTGACCTATCTCGAGACCCTGGTTACCGAGATGAACAGCGAGGAGTCGACCAAGGAACAGTCCGAACTGGCCGATCGCCAGTTCCACATCTCGATCGCGGCCGCCACGCGCAACGTCGCCGTGGCGCGGATCGTCGAAAACACCTGGGACCTGCGCTACCGCTCGCGCCTGTGCATGCAGATGCTGGAAAAGGCCCGACACGTGCGCAAGCGGCCCTTGAAGGACGAGCACCAGGAGATCATCGAGGCCCTGCGCACCCGCGACCCCAAGGCCGCCCGCGCCGCCATGCAGGCCCACCTGGGCGGCCTGATCGAGAACCTGCTGCTGACCGCCGAGCTGGAGGCCATCGAGCGCACCCGCGAGAGCCTGGCTGCCAAGCGTGAAGAGATCGCCATACGCGCGGCCAGCGCCGCGAAGTAGGTCCCCAGAAGAGGCCGGCGACGTAGCGGAGCAGCGTGTCGCCCGGCGAGGTCAGGCGGACTCTGGATCCAGCTGTATGGCGTCGGAGCGTTCCTGCTGGGGGCCAGCGGAGTGCGCAAACTAGGCTCGGCTTCCCAAGGTCGGCCCAAGCGCTAGAATAGCCGCTCAGAATCCACAGCGAGGCTCGATGCGCGGCGCGCCCGATCCACAGAAGCTCTACCAGCAGGTCGCGCGGTCGATCGCGGCCTCGATCGCCGAGGGGCGCTATGTCCCCGGCGACCGGCTGCCGTCCGAGCGGGGTCTGGCCGACTCGTTCGGCGTCAGCCGCCCGACCATCCGCGACGCCATGATCGCGCTGGAGTTCCAGGGTCTGGTCGAGGCGCGCCAGGGCTCGGGCGTCTATGTCACTGCACGTGGCAAGCCCGAGGACGACGCCAACGAAGCCGAGGTCAGCGCCCTCGAATTGACTGAAGCCCGCCGCCTGTTCGAGGGCGAGGCCTGCGCCCTGGCCGCCGCCGCCATCAACGACGAGCAGATCGCCGCCCTTGAACGCATCGTTCGCGAACTGGCCAGCCTGGCCAATGCGGAGGAGGGCGAGCGGCTGGAGCATGATTTCCACCTGTCGATCGCCCACGCCACGCGCAATGCCGCCATCGTCGCAGCGGTCGAGGAGATCTGGACGCTGCGCCGCCAGTTCGCCGAATGCGGCCATCAGCTGCGCCGCGTCCGCCTGGCCGATCCCGAGGGCTTCGCGGAAGACCACCGTCGTGTCGTCGCCGCCCTGCGCCAACGAGACCCCAAGGAGGCGCGCCGGGTGATCCACGAGCACCTGAACCGTACGGTCGAGGCCTTGCTGTCCATGGCCGAGCGCGACGCTCTGGAGCGCACGCGCCTGGAAATGGCCGAGCGCCGCGACGAGCTGTTGCGCCGGACGGCGATCTAGCGTTGCGCGTGGCTGGACGCCGTTCCTGGCCGCGATAATTCGCCGCACAAATCAAGGTCTTGCGGTTTTGGGGCGACGCGTGCTGACCTCCCTCCAGGAATCAGGGGGTAATGATGTCGGATAAGTTGGCGCCCGCGAGCGTGGAGACGGTGCTGAAGGCGATCTCCGCGGAGATGTCGTTCGCCGCCGTGGCCTGCGGGCATCTGGACGTGGCGCTGGGCAAGATCCTCGAGGTCGTGCCGGACGAGCATCGCCTGTCGGTGATGCAGGAGCTGCACACGGTCGACCTCCTGGCCCAGCACATCACGGCCCTGACCGACTTCACCGGCAACCTGTCGCAGCAGCACGGCCAGGGCGTGCTGGAGGTCAACGACTCCCTCAACGCCATCACCCTGGGCGACGTCGCCGAACGCCTGCGCGACGCGATCGTCTCCGGCTGATCCTCTAGGCCGTCCGCCAATCCGCGCCGGTCGCCGCGAACAGGCGGATGGCGTGGGCCAGGCGCTGGCCTTCGGCCCGGGCGCGGGACGCGCGGGCGGCGTTCAGCGTGCGCTGGGCGTCGATCACGTCCAGCAGCGTGCCGCCGCCCTTGTCGAAGGCGACCTTGGCCAAGCGTAGCCGCTCGGCCGCCTGCTGCTCGGCGCGGCCCTGGGCGGCGAGCGCCGTCTCATCGGCCGACAGAGCCGACAGCGCGTCCGCCACCTGGCCGAAGGCCGTCAACACCGTCTGCTGATAGCGGGCCGAGGCCGCGCGAGCGGCTTCGCGCGCTTGCTGCCGGCGGGCTTTCAACGCGCCGCCGTCGAACAGCGGAGCGGTCAAACCCGCGCCGATGTCCCAGCCGCTGGCGTCGTACGAGAAGAGATCGCTCGGCTTCAACGACCCTTGGGTCAGGGACGCGCTCAGCTTCAGGTTCGGATAGAGGTCGGCCGTCGCCACCCCGATGTCGGCGGTGGCCGCGTGCAGCTCGGCCTCGGCGGCCAGGATGTCGGGACGCTTGCGGACCAGCTGCGAGGGCAGCGCGACCGGGACCGGGGCTTTCAGGGTCATCGTCTCGAGGTCGAAGCGCGGCGCGGCCCAGTCGGCCGGGGCTTTGCCGACCAAGATCGCCAGGGCGTGACGGGCGGCGGCTAGCTCGCCTTGCAGGGCGGGCAGTTGGGCGCGATCCTGTTCCAGCTGGCTCGTGGCCGAGACCTTGGCCAGGCTGGTCGAGCCGCCTAGGGCGTTGGCCTTGTGGATCAGGTCGATATTGGCCTGGTCGTCGGCGATCATCTGCTCGACGTTGGCGATCTGGGCCCGCAGCGTGGCGATCGTGGCCGCTTGCAGGGCAACATTGGCGGTCAGGGTCAGATAGGCCGCCTCGGCCCGACGCCCTTGCGCTTCGGCCCGCGCCGCCGCGCCTTCGATGCGTCGCCTGTTGCCGCCCCAAGGGTCGAGATCATAGCTGACCGCGCCGCCGACCGAATACAGCGTGAAAGTCGGGTTGCTAAGCTGGATGTCGCCGAAGCCCGTGAAACCGAAGGCTTGCAGGTTGGCGCGCTCGCGGGCGACGCCCGCATTACCGGTGACTTGAGGTCCGGCGACGCCGCGCGCCTGGGCCAGGGCCGACGCGGCCTGAGCCAGGGTGGCGTCGGCCTCGGCCAGGGTGGGACTGTCCTTCAGCGCCTGGCGGATCACGAGGTCCAGCTCGGGCGCGTTCAGCGCGGTCCACCACGGGCCGGCGTTGGCCCTTTCAGCGTCAAGGCGCGCGGCGGCTGGGGCGGTCTCGCCCGCGCCGAGGGTCGAGGTCGCGGTCGGCGCGTCGGGCGCCTTGAAGTCCGGACCCACGGTCGCGCAGGCGGTCAGGCTGGAGGCCGCCAGCAGGGCGGCCAAAAACTTGGAAGTCAGCTTAGTGGTCGGAGACATTGGCGGCCTTGGCCCCGGATTTTGGGGTGCGCATGAGAAGGATGAGTGGCGCGCAGGCGATGGTGATCACCAGCATCAGCCGGAAGTCGTCGAGATAGGACAGCATCGCCGCCTGCCGGCCGATCAGGCCGTTGAACGCGGCCATGGCGGCCTGGTTGGAGAACAGCTGCGGCTGGTAGGCCTGGTACAGCGGATTGTCCGGCCGGGCGTGCTCGACCAGGACCGCGTGATGCTTCTCGATGCCGCTGACGAACAGGGCCTGCATGATCGAGATGCCGGCGGCCGAGCCGATGTTGCGGATCAGGGTGAAGAGGCCGGCGCCTTCCGCCCTGTGCTGGGGGGGCACCTTGGCGAAGGCGATGGTCGACAGCGGCACGAAGATCAAGCCGGTGCCGACGCCGGATAGGAAGCCCGAGGTCACCAGCAGTGTGGTGTCCATCTCGAGGTTGTAGTGGCTCATCTGCCAGAGCGAGACGGCGCTGATGGAGAGACCGATAGTCAGCAGCAGCTTGATGTTTATCCGGCCCATCAACTGGCCGACCGCGAACATGGCGATGAAGGAGCCCAGGCCGCGCGGCATGGAGACCAGGCCGGTGAAGGCGACCGGATAGCCCAACAGCGTCTGCATCAGCGGCGGCAGCAGGGCCAGCGTGCTGTACAGCAGGATGCCGATGAAGAAGCCGAAGACGCAGCAGGTGATGAAGTTGCCGTCGGCCAGCAGTTCGCGGGCCACGAACGGCTTCTCGGCGGTGGCCAGCTGCACGCTAAACACCCATAGCGCGATGACGGCGATGACCAGCTCGATCCAGATCTCGCGCGAGCCGAACCAATCCTGGCCGGGGCCGCGGTCCAGCATCAGCTGAAAGGCGCCGATGGCGATGGCCAGCGCCACAAAGCCCAGGGTGTCGAACTTGCGCTTCTCGCTGCTCTGTTTCTCGGACAGGAAGAAGAACACCCCGCAGAAAGCCAGGATGCCGATGGGCAGGTTTATGAAGAATACCCATCGCCAGTCGAGATTGTCGGTCAGCCAGCCGCCCAGGCCGGGGCCCAGCAGGGGGCCGAGAACCGCGCCGGCGCCCCATACGGCCATGGCTTGGCCGTGGCGCTCGGGCGGATTGATGTCCAGCAGCACCGCCTGCGACAGCGGGATCAGCGCAGCGCCGAACAGGCCTTGCAGCAGGCGAAACAGCACGATCTCGACCAGGTTCTGGGCCACGCCGCACAGCATCGAGGCGGCCGTGAAGCCGATGATCGAGACGATCAGCACCATCTTGCGGCCCATCCGCTCGGTCAGGAAGCCGGTCAGCGGCGTCATGATCGTCGAGGCCACGATGTAGGAGGTCAGCACCCAGGTGATCTGGTCGGCCGACGCCGAGACGCTGCCCTGAATGTGGGGCAGGGCCACGTTGGCGATGGTGGTGTCCAGCGAGATCATGATCGTCGCCAGCATCACCGAGATGGTGATGGGCGTGCGATTGACGACGTCCCGGGCGTGGCCGTCGTGAGTCATCCGCGGCGGCCCGACCGGATGTCCACGGTCGCCTTGGCGCTGAGGCCGGCGGACAGGTTGGCCGGCGGCGCCTGATCAAGGGTCAGCCGCACGGGCAGGCGCTGAACGACCTTGACCCAGTTGCCGGTGGCGTTCTCGGCCGGCAGCAAGGCGAAGCTGGAGCCGGTGCCGGGGCTGAAGCTGGCGACGTGGGCCTTCAGCGGTCTGTCGTAGGCGTCGACCTTGACGGTCGCCGGCTGGCCGACGCGCATGTGGGCCAGCTGGTCTTCCTTGAAGTTGGCCTCGATCCAGGGCCGGCCCGAGATCAGCCAGAACACCGGCTGTGAAGCGGTGACGCGGGCGCCGACCTGCAGCTGCTCGACCTTGGCCACCACCCCGTCGGCGGGGGCGACCACGGCGGCGTAGGAGCGATCAAGCTGAGCGCGTTCCAGCCTGGCGGCGGCTTCCAGCACCTTCGGCTGGCGCTCGGTCGGAGTGTCGGCCGCCCCGCCCAGGTCGGCCAGAGCCGTGGCGACCTGCTGCTTGACGACGACGATCTGGCGCAGGGCCTGGTCGGCGGCGTGGCGGGCCTCGTCGGCCTGGGCCTTGGTGGCGACGCCGGCGGCGGCCAAGTCGCGCTGGCGTGCGGCTTCGCGCTGGGCGTAGGACGCGGTTTCCTGGATGGCGGCCAGGTCGGCCAGGCGCTGGGCGTAGACCGCGCGCTTGCCCTGGACGTCGAAGCGCGCCTGGGCGAGGGCGGCCTCGGCCTCGGACACCGCGACCTGGTAATCGGCCGGATCGAGCCGGAACAGCACCTGGCCCTTCTTCACAACCTGGTTCTCCTTGACGTCGATCTCGACGACGCGGCCGTCAATGCTGGTGCTGATGGACGTGCGGCTGGACTGAACGTAGGCGTTGTCGGTGGTCTCGGACTTGCCGCCGGTCAGGACGACCACCCCAACGCCGGCCAGGATCAGCACCGGGACCCCAACCATCAGCGGCCAGCGCAGCCGCTGGCCCAGGGTCCTTGGTCGCCGCCTGTTGGCCGCCTTGGCCTCGGCGTCGGCGATAGCCTCGTAACCTTCAGCGTCGCTCACGCGCTGCTCCACGTCTCGATAGGTTTTGGGGAATCCTCGAGGCTCGTTCGGGGCGCGAACCTAGGCCGGCGAAATAGGACTCCGCCTGTCATGAGGGAAATGATATCTCTTCACGACAGCCATGAACGCCGTGAATTTCCGCACCGCCGACCTCAATCTCTTCCGGGTGTTCGTCACCCTGCTGGAAGAGAAGAACGCGACACGCGCCGGAGAGCGACTCGGCCTTTCTCAATCGGCGGTCAGCCACGCCCTTCGGCGTCTGCGCGAGATGGTCGGCGATGATCTCTTCATCCGGGGTCAGACGGGCCTGCGGCCGACGCCGCGTGCGTTGGAGATCGCCGACACCGCCCGCACGGCGTTGAAGCTGCTGGAGACGGCGGTCACTACCCAGCGGTTCGACCCGGCCGTCGACCACCACGTCTTCCACATCGCGGCGGGGAGCTACATCTCCTACGTCCTTGGCCCGCTGATCGCCGAGCGCGTGCTGGCCGTGGCGCCGAACGTGCAGATCCACTTTGGCGGCCTCTATGCCGGCATGACCGAAGACCTGGATACGGGCAGTCTGGACATGGTGATCGGCTGCTTCGAATCGATCCCGGGGCGGTTCACCCACACCCAGCTCTTCGAGGAGACGGGTGTGTGGGTGCTGCGCACGGACCATCCGGCGGTGGCCGCCGGCCTTGACTACGACACCCTGGCGCGCCTGCCGCGCCTCGGCGTCATGGGCGGCAACGACGACCCGGACCGCACCTCGGCCGGGCATCTGGGCCTGCGCCGCATCACCTCGTGGGGCGAGCGCTACGCCCTGGGCGATAATCCCTACCAGCCGTTTTCGGTGCAGGACTCATTCAGCGCCATGAGCATGATCAGCCGCTCGGACATGGTCTGCCTGCTGCCGCGCCGCCTGGCCGAGTTGGCGGCCACGCGCGGCAAGGTGGCGATGGTCGAGCCGCCGAACGCGCCGCCGCCGACGCCATTCGGCGCGGTGCTGCGGGCGACCGACGGCCCGGACTCGCCGAATGCTTGGCTGCTCAAGCTGTGCCAGGACGCCGCGTCCGCCCTCTAGTTTGCCCCAATCGCGCCGCAATTGGCGCCGGGCCAATACAAAGCGCCGCTTTTTTCGCCCTCGACGCGGCCTAGGCCGAAGCGATCCGGAAAATAGCGGGCGCTCGGTCGTGCGGTACAGGATCCTTCTTCTCGACTCCGATCGCGACGCGCGGTCGACGCTAGGCGTCTTACTGGCCTCGCACGGCTACGACGTGGTCGAGGCGACCTCGGCGCGCGAGATGGACGAGGTCCTGGCCAGGACCGAGGTGGACGCCGTCGTGCTGGACCTGATGCGGCCGGGCGAGCCGGGCCTCAATATCTGCGGCCGCCTGCGCGAGCGCCCTCTGGCGCCCGGGGTGATCGTGCTGAGCGCGGTGGCTGATGAAGCCGACATCGTGGTGGGTCTGGAGATCGGCGCCGACGACTACGTGACCAAGCCCTACCGCGCGCGCGAACTCCTGGCCCGTCTGCGGGCGGTGCTGCGCCGTCGCCAGGAGACGATGCAAGGGAACGGCGCGCTCGATCGCTCGGAGAGCTACCGCTTCGAAGGCTGGCGGCTGAACGCGGCGACGCACCAGCTGTTCGATCCGCGCGACCGGCTCGTTGATCTCTCGCCAGCCGAGTTCAAGCTGCTGCGGGCTCTGGTGGCCAAGGCCCAGGAGGTGGTGGCGCGCCGCGATCTGGCCCCGGCCGAGACGGCGGAGGAGGCGCGAGCGCGGGACTTCCAGATCAATGTCGCCATGAGCCGCCTGCGCCGTAAGCTGGCGCGGGCGGAGGGCGGGGTCCAGTTGATCCGGACCGTTCGCCATGCCGGCTATCTGTTCACCGCTCCCGTCGAGCGGGCTTAGAGCCAGTCGGGTTGGATGTTTCCATATCGAGCTGGAGGGCTCTAGGCGGCGACGGCGCGGGGCGTGGCGGCTCGCGCCTGGGGCAGGCGCAGTTCGGCGACCAGTCCGGTGTCGCCCGGCCGCAGGCGCAGGTCGCCGCCGTGGGCTCGGATCGTCGAGCGTGAGACCGACAGGCCAAGACCCACCCCCGACTTGCTCGACGCCCGCGCGGCCTCGCTGCGATAGAATGGCTGGAACACCCGCTCCAGGTCGTCAGTCGCCAGGCCTGGTCCCTTGTCCGCGACCTCGATGAAGGCCTCGCCGTCGCGGACGTCCAGGCTGACGGTGGCCTGGTCGCCGTACTTCAGCGCATTGTCGATCAGATTCTCGACCACGCGCTGCACGCCGACCACGTCGATCTCGGCCAGCACGGCCGGGCCGGGCTCCAGCTTCACCGGGCCAGGCGCGTCGTCGACGACGACCTCCAGCAGGGAGCGCAGGTCGACGATCTGGCGCGCGCCGACGTGGGTCTCGTCGCGCATGAAGGCCAGGACCGAGGCGATCATCTCCTCCATCTGGTCCATGTCGCGGCCGATCGCCGAGCGTAGGGCGGGCGAGGCGCGCTCCAGCTTGAAGCGCATGCGGGTCAGAGGCGTGCGCAGATCGTGCGAGATGGCCCGGATCATGCCGGTGCGATCGTCGACATAACGCTTGAGCCGACGCTGCATCAGGTTGAAGGCGTCGGCGGCCTTGCCGATCTCGGCCGGGCCTGACAGCGGCGGCAGGTCGGCCGAGGGCTCGCGGCCCAGGCGATCCGCAGACTCGGCGAACACCTTCAGCGGCGCGGCCAGGCGCCAGGCCACGAACAGGGCGACCGGGGCGATCAGGGCGACCGACAGGCCGAACCACAGCAGCACGCGACGCTGCCAGCTGTTGGGGAAACCTTCCGGCTGCGGGCGCACGGTGGCCCAGCGGCCGTCGCCCATCTTCATGGCGGCGACAAACTCGCCCTCGACATAGGGCGCGCGGCCCAGGCGGAAGCCGGCGGTGACGTTCGGCGGCGGCAGGGTTCGCTCGGCCACAGGCGCGGCCGGAGCGGCGGCTTGGGCCGCTTGCGTCCGCGGGATGCGCGTGAGCGCAGTCTCGGACGCGGGACGGACGGCTTCGATCCGCTCGGGCGTGGCAACCGGCGTGGCGGCGGCCGGGGCCGTTACGACTGGAGCGGCGACCGGTTCGATCTTGGCTGGCGTGGGGGCAGGCGTTTCCGGGGGCGCCGTGGTCGTGAACACGAACCGCGCCGTGGGCCGGGCGAACACCGCCGCGTCGAGCGGCGACCGGATGATCGGACCGCGCGCGGGACCGTTCATCGTCTCGGGCGGACCGGGGGCGCGGGCAGGCAAGACCTGACCCGTCGCCGGTCCCATGCCCGATCCCATACCCCCCCTCAATCCTGGCGAAGCGCCTGCCAGTCCTCGGATCGCCGAGTCGCCGGACGGCATGTCTCCACCCGAGAACCCACCCGGCGTGCGCCGCGGCGTCGATTGGCGAATGGACTGCGGCATCGACGCGCGCGGAAAGCGCTGCGATGGCGGGAAGGCGCCGGCGGGCGGGCCCATGCCGCCTGGGAAGCCGCCCGGACCACGGGGGTGCATGCCGATGGACGCCGGGCCCATGGGGGCCGCCGAGCTGCCGGCCTGTCCGACCTGCACGATGCCCGACATGAACCGAGAGCTGGTCGCCTCGGCCCGGACGGCGGGCGGCGGCGGCGGTGCGCCGGCCAGGGGCGGCGGCGCGTAGAACAGCAGGCGCACGTCGGTTTCGGCCGCGCCGACCAGCTTGGCCAGGTCCCTGGTGGCGGGCGGTGACACCACCCAGCCGGGGCTTTGCAGGCTGGGGGCGGTGTCCTCGAAGTCTAGCACCAGCGGCCGGTCGCGATCGTCGGGCGTGTCGCCGCCGCGCAGGGCCGCAGCGATGTCGGACAGGCTGTACTGCTGTGGCGGCGCCGGCGGAAAGAACACCGTCAGGATCAGCGTCACCACCTGGGCGGCGGCGAGGGCTCCGACCACGATGGCCAGGATCCGCGCCCACAGGGGCGGGCTGAGACGCTTGCGCCAAGTCATTCGCCGATCACTCCAGCGTCCAGCATGTAGCCGACGCCGCGATAGGTGCGGATCAGTTCGCGGTTCGTCTGATCCTGGATCTTGCGGCGCAGGCGACTGATGTGCAGGTCGACCGCGCGGCCCATCTCGTCGACCTCGTCCGAGCGGAGCAGGGCGATCAGGTCTTCGCGCGGCACCACCTGGCGAGCGCGATCCAGCAGGGCGCCGAGGATGGCCAGCTCGCTGCGGGTCAGCAACAGGATCGCCCCGTTCGGGGCCTGCAACTGGCGGGCCGGCAGGTCCAGGCGGAAGTCGGCGAAACGGTAGATGCTGGTCTTGCGAGTCGTCGCGCCCGAGGGGCGGCGTCGCATCAGCGCCTTGACCCTGGCCAGCAGCTCGCGCGGCATGATCGGCTTGACCACATAGTCGTCCGCCCCGAGCTCCAGGCCCAGGATTCGATCGATGGGATCGCCTTGCGCTGTCAGCATCAGGATCGCCGGGCCGTCGCCGCCGGCCAGGGTTCGGCACAGCGACAGGCCGTCTTCGCCGGGTAGGTTGACGTCCAGCACGGCCACCTGGATGGCGCGCTCCGCCAGGAGGCGCCGCGCCTCCGGCGCGTCGCCGGCCTCGTGCACCACATGACCGTTCTCGCGGAGATAGGCGGTCATTTCGCGCCGGAGCTCCAGGTCGTCCTCGACCAGCAGAATTTCGGCGACGGGAGACGTATCGATCTGCGAACTCATGGCCTCAACAGTAAACCATGAGCTTAAGCGCGTGGTCACATCGTTTCCCGCCTGGCGCAGGAACGAACCCCGCCTCTGCTCCGACAATGGCGCCGACGGCGACAGAGCCTGGTGAGGCCCGAGCATAGTCATGGCCGCAGCAGCCCTAGATCGACGATCCGGCGCTCGCCGCCGGCACGGCCAGCGGGACCACCATCTCGGCGACCGCGCGGACGTGGGCCAGGTTGTCTTTGGCCTCGACCTGATCGCGCTTGGGGTTGGCGGCGCTCAGCGACCCGATCGCCAGGGTGGCGAGTGTCACCATATGGGGCCTGGCGGGCGCCTTCACGTCTCTCGTCTCCGTGCACCCTCGGAAGGCGACGAGACGGAGTAGACGATACAATTGTGAAAGCAGTCGGGCCGCTTTGTATTGCCAGTGTATCAACCGATGTCGACGCTGATACACTCGCGAGGCGACGCTGACGTCGCGATGCGCTCAGCGCCGTCTAAACGGCGCGTTCGGCCAGTCGCAGACCGCAGTCGTCAGACACTGGGCGGATCGTGAAGCCCATCTCCCGTTCCAAATCCAAGGCGGGATGGTTGTCGGCCGTCTCGACCGATTCCACCACCTTGATCCCGTGGGCGCGGGCATGGGTCAGGACGTGCTGAAGCAGCGACCACGACAGGCCCTTGCCCTTCAGGTCGGAGCGGACCGACACGGCGATTTCAGCGCGGGCTGCATCGAGGCCGGTCGCCAGCGTCGCTACGGCGAGGATGGCGCCCTCGGCGGCGTCGCACGACAGGAAGGTCATGTCCGGTCCGCCGTCGTTGCGGGTCATCCGCGTCAGCTGACGATCGTCGACCGCCTTCAGGCTGGCGAGGAAGCGGTGGCGCAGATCCTCAGGGCTGAGGCCCGCGAAGAAGGTCGCCAGGGCGTCGCGATCGGCCGGCGTCGCCGGGCGCATGCGGACGTTCAGGCCGCCTCGGGTGCGCGTCTCGACCGTAAGGTCGCGCGGGGGGATGTCGATGGTTTTCTTGGGCATGGGAGGGCCTCGTTCTTTCGTCCCCATATCGCGCAAGGCGCCGGCGCTCGCCATTCGGTAGTTCCCCGCACGTAGTGTACCGGATCGGTGCTTCGCCACTCAAAACGACGCCATTCAGCGAAAGATGCCTTCAGTACGCATCATTCTAAGTATTGGTACGTATGCGACCGATTCTCCCCAATATCGCCCTTGGTCATCTCGAATTAACGGCTAGCGCGGAGGGTTTGTGCCGACCTGGGAGTATATTCCGTGATCGAGTTCGACAGTATCGAGGCCCAGCGCCGTACGGGTGGAAAGCTCATCGTCGCCTGCCTTGCGATGATGGCCCTGCTGGTTCCGGCCGCCGGCGCTTTCGCCGGCCGTTTCGACCTGATCTCCACGCTGGCGACGGCGGGCCTGGCCGGGGTGGCGCTGGTCGCCTATCGCCTGCGCGCCGACAGCTTCGGCCAGCGACTGACCGCGGCCATGGTGCTGGTCGCCCAGATCACGCTCTTCGTTCTGGCGTTCCAGGGCCACGCCCTGCAGCCTGAGGCGCGCATGGCCTACCAGGCGGGCCTGGCCCTGCTGGTAGCCTATGGCGATTGGCGGATCGTGGCCAGCGCCGCCGGCGTGGTGATCGGCATCGACGTCTTGGCGCCGTTCGTGGCGCCGCACCGCCTGTCGGCTTCCGACGACCTGTGGTCAATCGCGTTCGGCGTCGGAGTCACGCTCGCCACAGCCTGGTCTCTGATCTGGCTGACCGCCGGCGTGTCGCGGTTGTTCGCCGCCGTCTCGGCCCGCACCCACCGCGCCGAAGCCGCCGTGCACGAGGCCGAGACCGCCAACGCCGCCGCCACGGCCGAGCGCGCCGCCCGCGACGCTTTTAACGCCGAGCAGACGGCCTTGAAGGCGGCGATGGAGGCCGAGCAGGCCTTGGTCGTCGCCGAGCTGGAGAAGGCGATCGAAAGCTTGGCGGGCGGCGATCTGACCTGGCGCCTTCGCCGCGAATTCGCGCCGCGTTATGAAGCCGTGCGCGCGACCTTCAACGGCGCCTTCGAGCGTCTGCAGGCGACCATGGGCGAGATCACCGTCAACGCCCGCAGCATGAGCGCGGGGGTCGGCGATATGAGCAGCGCCACCGACGAGCTATCGCGCCGCACCGAGCAGCAGGCCGCCAGCCTGGTCGAGACCGCCACCGCCCTGGGCCAGGTCACGGCCGCCGTCAACGAGACGGCCAAGAACGCCCGCCAGGCCAATGCGGCCGCCGCGGCCGCTCGCCGCGAGGCCGAGCATTCCGACCCGGTCGTGACCGAGGCGGTCGAGGCGATGACGCAGATCGAGACCTCGTCGGGCCAGATCGGCAAGATCATCGGGGTGATCGACGAGATCGCCTTCCAAACCAACCTCCTGGCCCTGAATGCCGGTGTGGAGGCCGCTCGAGCCGGGGAAGCCGGTCGCGGCTTCGCGGTCGTCGCGCAGGAAGTACGCGCCCTGGCGCAGCGCTCAGCCGACGCCGCCAGCGAGATCAAAGGTCTGATCGCCGCCTCCGGCAACCAGGTGCAGGCGGGCGTCGAGCGTGTCGGCCGCACGCGTGAGGCCTTGCAGCGCATCGTCGCCCGCGTCGCCGAGATCGACGTTCAGGTCAACGCCATCGCCCAGTCGGCCCAGGACCAGGCCCAGAGCCTGGGCGAGGTCAACGGCGCGGTCAGCGAGATGGATCGGGTGGTTCAGCAGAACGCGGCCATGGTCGAGGAGACCACCGCCGCCGCCCACGCTCTGGCCAGCGAAGCCCAGACCCTGGCCGCCCGTATCGGCCGCTTCCGCATTGACGCCGGCGCTCGGCCGGGACACGCGCCGACGACGCTGGTCGCCTAGCGGGCGATAGTCTTAGCCAGCGGTACGGCGGCAATCAGCACACCACGGACTCCAATTCGTCGCGCGGCGGCGGATGGAGGATCGTAAGCCGCCGGACGACATGTCGCCGGCGCAGACTGGACCCCTGTCGATTTCCGTTACGCGGCATTCAGCCGCAGGCGCCTAGCCGCGCCGGGGCAGGGCGATTCATCAGGGCCGCGCTGCCGATGAAGGCCAGGCTCAGCATGGCCGCGACGCCGCAGGCGGGGCAGTGGCCGGCCAAGGTGAAGATGTCGTCACGCGCGCTGCACAGCGGGCCAGCGGCCAGGCGCGGCAGGGCCTCGGCATAGGCGATCACCCAGCCGAACAAGGCGGCCGCGCCCAAGATCAGCGGAACGCGGCGGCGAAGGACTTCGGACGTGGCGGGCATGGCGGTCTCCCCATTGTGTCCTCAACCATGGTCGCATCCGTCGCACATGGCTTTGACGAGGATCAAAGCCCAACTTGCGGCGGCGTGAGACCTGAGGGGCCAAGGTTCGCCGCACGGAGTCCGCATGTCCGCCCCGTCCACACTCAAAGCCAGCCCGTCCGCGGGTCCAGGCAGCGCAAGCCCGCCCGCGGGCTCAGGCGCGCTACTCATCATCAGCGTCGTCAGCGCTTTCCTGGCGATTCTCGGCGCGGGCCTGTCCCACGATCCGATCTTCCGCATGCAGGCCGGGACGTTCGCCCTCGCTGGCGTGCTGGCCTCGTTCGCCCTGGCCTCGGGCCTCTCGGGCGGCAAGCTGCTCGACCATCCCCACGCGTACTCCGACAACGTCATCAAGGCCGGCGTCATCGCCACCATGTTCTGGGCCGCCGCCGGCCTGCTGGTCGGGGTGATCATCGCCGCCCAGCTGTCCTGGCCCCGGATCTTCTACTTTCCCGAGGCCGGCTGGCTGAACTTCGGCCGCCTGCGCCCGCTGCACACCTCGGCCGTGATCTTCGCCTTCGGCGGCAACGCCCTGATCGCTACGTCGTTCTGGGTCGTCCAGCGCACCTGCAAGGCGCGTCTGGCCGGCGGCATTGCGCCGTGGTTCGTGTTCTGGGGCTACCAGCTGTTCATCGTGCTGGCCGGCACCGGGTACCTGATGGGCGCGACCCAGGGCAAGGAATACGCCGAGCCGGTCTGGTACACCGACCTGTGGCTGACCATCGTCTGGGTCGCCTACCTGCTGGTGTTCCTGGGCACGATCTGGAAGCGCAAGGAACCCCACATCTATGTGGCCAACTGGTTCTATCTGGCCTTCATCGTCACCATCGCCCTGCTGCATCTGGTCAACAACGCCGCCGTTCCGGTCGGTCCGCTGAACCACCTGTCTTACGGCGTGATGGCCGGCGTCCAGGATGCTCTCACCCAGTGGTGGTACGGCCACAACGCCGTCGGCTTCTTCCTGACCGCCGGCTTCCTGGCCATGATGTACTACTTCGTGCCCAAGCGCGTGGAACGTCCGGTCTTCAGCTATCGCCTGTCGATCGTCCACTTCTGGGCCCTGATCTTCATCTACATCTGGGCCGGCCCGCACCACCTGCACTACACGGCCCTGCCGCAGTGGGCCCAGACCCTGGGCATGACCTTCTCGATCATGCTGTGGATGCCTTCGTGGGGCGGCATGATCAACGGCCTGATGACCCTGTCCGGCGCGTGGGACAAGCTGCGCACCGACCCGGTCGTCCGGATGATGGTCGTCGCCGTCGCCTTCTACGGCATGAGCACGTTCGAAGGCCCGGTCATGTCGATCCGCGCCGTCAATGCGCTTAGCCACTACACCGACTGGACCATCGGCCACGTGCACTCGGGCGCCCTGGGCTGGGTCGGCTTCATCACCTTCGGCGCCGTCTACTGCCTGGTGCCGTGGCTGTGGAAGAAGAAGGAGATGTACTCGACCAGGCTGATCGAGTGGCACTTCTGGATCGCGACCACCGGCATCCTGCTCTACATCGCCGCGATGTGGGTGTCGGGCATCATGGAAGGCCTGATGTGGCGCGAATACACGCCGCAAGGCTTCCTGGCCTACAGCTTCATCGAGACCGTCTCGGCCAAGCACATCGAGAACGTCATCCGCACCATCGGCGGCCTGATGTTCCTGAGCGGCGCGCTGATCATGATCTTCAACATCTGGAAGACGATCACGACTCCCGACGCCGAACTGGCCAACGCCGCGCCGAACAACGACGCGCCGGCCGCTCCCGCCACCGCGATCGCCTGAGGTTCCGATGTCTCTCTGGAAACACCATGCCAAGTTCGAGCGGCACTCGCTGCTGCTCATCATCGGGATCGTCGTCGTCGTGTCGATCGGCGGCCTCGTGGAAATCGCTCCGCTGTTCTGGTTGCAGAGCACGATCGAGAAGGTGGAGGGCGTGCGTCCCTACACCCCGCTCGAGCTGACCGGGCGCGACATCTATGTGCGTGAGGGCTGCTACCTCTGCCACTCGCAGATGGTTCGCCCGCTGCGTGACGAGGTCGAGCGCTACGGTCACTACAGCCTGGCCGCCGAGAGCATGTACGACCACCCGTTCCAATGGGGGTCCAAGCGCACCGGTCCTGACCTGGCCCGCGTCGGCGGCAAGTACTCCGACAGCTGGCACCGCGACCACCTGATCGATCCGCGCTCGGTCGTGCCGGAGTCGGTGATGCCGCCATACAAGTTCCTGGCCGAGAAGGAGCTGGACTACAGCGACATCGTCGACCGGATGAAGGCTCAGCACACGGTCGGGGTGCCCTACACCGCCGCCATGATCACCAACGCCAAGAAGGATCTCGAGGCTCAGGCCGATCCCTTCTCGACGGACGCGGTGGGCTTGCGCGAACGCTACGGCGCCAAGATCGTCAACCGCGACTTCGACGGCGATCCCAACAAGATCACCGAGATGGACGCCCTGGTCGCGTATCTCCAGATGCTTGGGACCATGGTGGACTTCAAGTCCTACAAGGCCCAGTCGCCGGAGAACCAGCGATGAGCGGCCTGACCTACGAAACCGTGGCGCGTATCGCGCAGCAAGGTGGGCTGATCTACTTCGGCCTGATCTTCCTCGCCGGCGTCGCCTACGCCCTGCGGCCTTCCAAGAAGGCTGAATTCCAACACGCCGCGCGCATGCCGCTGGACGACGAGGAGCTGGTTTGATGGCTCACGAACGCGAAACCGACGACCACACCGGCGTCGAAACCACTGGCCACGAGTGGGACGGCATCAAGGAACTGGATAACCCGCTGCCCCGCTGGTGGCTGTGGGTCTGGTACGGGACCATCGCCTTCTCGATCGCCTACTGGATCCTGATGCCGGCCTGGCCGGGCCTGCACGGCTACACCAAGGGTCTGCTGCACCAGTCCGACCGCGTCGCGGTGGGCAAGGAGCTGGCCGCCCTCGACGTCAAGCGGGGGGAGGGCGCGGCGCAGCTGCGCACCGCCAGCCTCGAGCAGATCGAGAAGGATCCCAAGCTCAACGCCTATGCCCAGCAGGTCGGCCAGTCGGTCTTCGGCGACAACTGCGCCACCTGCCACGGCATCGGCGGCACGGGCGGCAAGGGCTACGCCAATCTGCGCGACGACGTCTGGCTGTGGGGCGGCAAGCTGGAGGACATCCAGTACACCATCACTCACGGCGTTCGGACCGGCGCCGAAGGCGCGCGCATGTCCCAGATGCCCGCCTTCGGTCGTGACGAAATGCTCAAGCCCGACCAGATCGACGACCTGACCGAGTACGTGGTCCACCTGTCGAACCGCCCGGCTGACGCGGCCGCTGTGGCCCGCGCCCAGCCTCTGTTCGAGGCGCAGTGCTCGGCCTGTCATGGCGCCGAGGGCAAGGGCATGGTCGAGCTCGGCGCGCCGAACCTGACCGACGCCGACTGGTTGTACGGCGCCGACCGCGCCGCCATCCGCGGCCAGATCTTCGCCGGCAACGGCGGGGTCATGCCGACCTGGCAGGGCCGTCTGAGCCCCGAGACCATCAAGGCGCTCGCTGTCTACGTCCACTCCAACGCTGGCGGTCAGTAAGGGCTATGCCCACGATTATCGACAATACCCAGCCAAAACCCGACGCTCGGTCGGCGGTCTCGGCCGCCGCCCGGGCCAAGGGCAAGGGCGACGCCAAGGGAAACCTCTACAAGCCGCGCCAACCGATCTATCCCAAGCTTGTCCACGGCAAGTGGCGGATGGTGAAGTGGGCGCTGCTGATCTTCACCCTGGCGGTCTACTACATCACGCCCTGGATCCGCTGGCGCAGGCCGGAAGGATTCCCGCAGCAAGCGGCGCTGGTCGATTTCACCGGCCGGCGCTTCTATTTCTTCGACATCCAGCTGTGGCCGCAAGAAGTCTATATCTTCACCGGGCTGTTGGTCATGGCGGCCCTGGCGCTGTTCCTGGCCACAGCCCTTTTTGGCCGCCTGTGGTGCGGCTATGCCTGTCCCCAGACGGTCTGGACCGATCTCTACATCGTGGTCGAGCGCCTGTTCGAGGGCGATCGCAACGCCCGTATGCGCCTGGACGCCGCGCCGCTGTCGTTCAACAAGATCTGGCGCAAGACCGGCAAGCACCTGGTCTGGCTGGCCATCGCCTTTGGCACCGGCGGCGCCTGGATCTTCTATTTCCACGACGCGCCGACACTGCTGCGCACCTTCTGGACCGGCGAGGCGCCGATCACGGCCTACGTCTCGTGCCTGCTGCTGACCTGCACCACCTACATCTTCGCCGGCTGGATGCGTGAACAGGTCTGCACCTACATGTGCCCCTGGCCCCGCATCCAGGGCGCCATGCTCGACGACCACTCGCTGCAGGTCACCTATCTGGCCTATCGGGGTGAGACCCGCGGCCCGCACAAGAAGGGGCAGAGCTGGGAAGGACGCGGCGATTGCATCGACTGCCGCCAGTGCGTCGTGGTCTGCCCTATGGGTATCGACATCCGCGACGGCGCGCAGCTGGAATGCATCAACTGCGGCCTGTGTGTCGACGCCTGCGACGAGATGATGATCAAGATTGGGCGGCCGACGGGCCTGATCGCCTACGATTCGGAAGAGGCGGTCGCGGCCCGGACGCGAGGCGAGAAGGCGGTCTACAAGCCGATCCGCTCACGGACGATCTACTACGCCCTGGCCATGAGCGTGGTCGGCGGCCTGACCCTCTGGTCGCTGGTCACCCGACCCAAGGCGGACCTCAACGTCATCCGCGACCGCAACCCGATCTTCGTGCGCATGCACGACGGCGCGGTGCGGGACGGCTACACGCTCAAGATCGGCAACCGCACCTTCCAGGAGCGCCGCTTCGACATCACGTTCGAAGGCGTCGCCGGCGCGCGTCTGAGCCGTCCTGGCGAGACCGGCGGCACGGTCAGCGTCGTCGTGCCGGCCGACCAGGTGGTTCCGTTGCGTGTCTTCGTCACCGCCCCGCCCGATCCGGAAGGCGTCCGCGCCGCCAGCGTCCCCGGCCGCTTCATCATCACGTCCGGCGATGTCCGGGCCGAGACTAAGACCGTCTTCCTCTCTGGAGCCGCGAACCCGCAATGACCGTCGCCGCCCCCACTCTCCAAAAGCCCGTCTCCGAAAAGGGGCGCATCACCGGCTGGCATGTGCTGGTGGCCGTCGTGCTGTTCTTCGGCGTCGTGATCGGCGTGGACACGCTGTTCATCGTCAAGGCCTACAGCAGCTTCTCCGGCGAGGTGGCCTCCAACCCTTACGAGGCGGGTCTGGCCTTCAACAAGACCCTTGCCCAGCGTCGTCGCGAGGCGGCCCTGGGCTGGTCGGCCGGGGTGGAGACGCCGCCGGGCGGCAAGACCGTGGTGGTCACCCTCAAGGACCGCGACGGTAAGCTGCTGGATGGTCTGTCGGTGACCGGCACGTTGGAGCGCCCCGCGACGGAGGTCGGGCGCCAAACCCTCAACTTCAAGCCGCTGGGCCATGGCCGCTACGAAGCCCCGGCTCGCCTCGACGGCGCCTGGGACCTGCGCGGCGTCGCCCGCAACGCCCGCGACATGATCGAGATCGAAACCCGGCTGGTGACGCCATGAGCATCGCGCTGCCCCGTGACCTCGAAGCTTTCATCCAGCGTGACGACGCTGGGCGAGGGCGGGTCGAGCTGCTGGTCAACGGCGCGCGCTGCGCCGGATGCATCAGCAAGATCGAGAAGGCCGTTCGCGGCGTGCCCGGCGTCAGCGCCGCGCGCCTCAACCTGACCACTGGCAAGCTGGCCGTCGAGCTGGAGGCTGGGCAGGCCGATCCGCAGGCCGTGGTCGAGACGGTCGAAGGCCTGGGCTATCGCGCCTGCTTGTTCGACCCGGCCGAAGCCAAGGCCGCCCAGGATCGCGAAGGCCGAGAGCTGGCCCTGGCGCTGGGCGTCGCCGGCTTCGGGGCCGGCAATGTCATGATGTTCACCGTGCCCGCCTGGGCGGGTCTCTTCGGGCAGGAGCTGAACGGCTCGACCCTGACCCTGATGTACTGGATGGCCGCGATCGTCGCGACCCCCTGCGCCTTGTTCGCCGGCCGGCCGTTCTTTCGTTCGGCCTGGGCGTCGCTGAAGCGCGGCAAGGCCAACATGGACGTGCCGATCTCGATCGGCGTTATCCTGACCCTGATCGTCAGCTTCTCGGAGACCATCCTTCAGGGGCGGCACGCCTATTTCGACGCGGCGGTGACCCTGCTGTTCCTGCTGCTGATCGGCCGCTACCTGGACCACCGTCTGCGCGCCAACGCCCGCTCGGCCGCGCGGGATCTCCTGGCCCTGCAGACGCCAGTGGCCATGCGCCTGACGGGCGATGTCGAGCAGGGGATTCCCGTGGCCGAGGTCGCCGTCGGCGATCGTCTGGTCATCGCCCCCGGAGAGCGCGTGCCCGTCGACGGCGTGGTCGAGAGCGGTCGCTCCGAACTCGACAACGCCCTGATCACCGGTGAGACGGCGCTGGCGCCCGTCGGGGCCGGCGCGCGGCTGCACGCGGGCGCGCTGAACCTGTCGGGCCGGCTGGTCATGACCGCCACGGCCAAGAGCGAGGACTCGACCCTGGCGGCGATCGCCCGCCTGATGGAGGCCGGCGCCCAGACCCGCTCGGCCTATGTCCGCCTGGCCGACAAGGCCGCGGCGCTCTATGTGCCGGTCGTGCACACCATCGCGGCCCTGACCTTCGTCGGCGGCTGGGCGCTGGGCCTGGGTCCGCGCGAGGCGCTGCTGCGCGCCGCCGCCGTGCTGATCGTCACCTGCCCCTGCGCCCTGGGCCTGGCCGTGCCGGCGGTGCAGATCGCCGCCAGCAGCCGCCTGTTCCGCAAGGGCGTGCTGGTCAAGTCCGGCGCGGCCCTGGAGCGGCTCTCCGAGGTCGACCACATCGTCTTCGACAAGACCGGCGTGCTGACCGAGGGCCGGCCGCGCCTGATCGATGCGCCGGCGCACCTGATCGCCCAAGCCGCGCCTCTGGCCCGCGCCTCGCGCCATCCTCTGGCCAGGGCGATGGCCCTGGAAGCCGGCGTCGGCCCGGTGGCGACCGAATGCGTCGAAACCGCCGGTCAGGGCGTCGAGGGCCTGATCGACGGTCGTCGCGCGCGCCTGGGCCGCGCTGCCTTCGTCGGCGTGGAGGGCGGCGACGCTCGCGAGACCGAGCTGTGGTTTGGCTTTGAGGGCGACGTGAAGATCCGCTTCGTGTTCGAAGACCAGCTCCGGAACGACGCCGCCGAGACCATAGCGCGGCTGCGCGGCCTGGGTCTCAGCATCGAGGTGCTGTCGGGCGACCTTGCCGGCCCCGTTCGCGAGATCGCTCGCGCCGCCGGGATAACCGACTGGCGCGCCGGCCTGACCCCGTTCGAGAAGGCCGCGATCGTCGACGCGCTGAAGAGCAGCGGCCGCAAGGTGCTGATGGTCGGAGATGGCCTCAACGACGCCGCGGCCCTGGCCAAGGCCCACGCCTCGATGGCGCCGGGCGCGGCGGTCGACGCCGCCCAGAACGCCGCCGACCTGGTCTTCACCGGCGAGGGCCTGAGCGTCGTGGTCGAGGCCATCGAGACCGCGCGTGAAGCGCGTCGCCGGGCGCTTGAGAACTTCGGTTTCTCGGCGCTGTATAATCTGGTCGCCGCGCCGGCGGCCATGCTGGGCTTCATCAATCCCTTTATCGCCGCCCTGGCCATGTCGGGCTCGTCGATGGTGGTGCTGCTGAACGCCGCCCGGCCGCGCCTGTCGTTGAGGAGTCGTCGATGAACATCATTCTCTTCCTGGCGCCCTTCTCGGTGGGGCTGGGCGCCATGGGCCTCTTGGCCTTCTTCTGGACCATGCGCTCGGGTCAATACGATGATCCCAAGGGCGACGCCGCCCGCATCCTCTACGATCATCTGGACGAGCGTCCCGACGCCGACGACTGAATTTGTGGATAGGTCTTACGTAATGATGCGTATGACCTTTCCGAACTTAGATGATTGAGATCAAGGTTTAGAGCTTCCGCCCTCTCTAGAACAGTACTGCGACGTGATTGATGTCGCCAAATGTACGGGGATAGAGAATGAAGAGCCTCCTGATTTCGGCCGCCGCAACGACGTTGCTGTTCGCGGGCGCGGCTCAAGCTCAAGATTTCACGCCGAACGCCAAGGGCGACCTGATCGTCCACGTCCGCGTGACCCAAGTGGCGCCGGACAAGGACGCCTCGATCGTCACCGCGGCCGGCGTCGCCAGCGGCCTCAAGGCCCACGTCGAGAACGACGTTAAGCCGACCCTGGGCTTCACCTACTTCCTGACCGACAAGGTCGCGGTCGAGGCCATCCTGGGCACCACCCAGCATGACATCCGCGCGCAAGGTCCGGGGACGGACGTCCTGGTGCACAAGACCTGGGTTCTGCCGCCGGTCGTGACCCTGCAGTACCACCCGCTGCCCAACGCCCGCGTTAGCCCCTATGTCGGCGCGGGCCTGAACTACATGCTGTTCTACAGCGACAAGAACAAGAATGGCTTCACCGTGAAGGTCGACGACGGCGTCGGCTACGCCATCCAGGCGGGCGTCAACATCAAGCTGAAGAACAGCTGGCTGATCAACGCCGACGTCAAGAAGGTCTATTTCGACACCGACGCCAAGATCAACGGCGGCGCGCTGAAGGCCAAGGTGAAGCTGGATCCGCTGGTCAGCTCGATCGGCATCTCGCGTCAGTTCTAGAATAGAGACCGGCGAGGGCGCCCGACCTCCTCCAAACGGCGCTCTTCCGCACGCCCCCGTCGACAGGCCCAGTCGACGAGGGCGTTCTCGTTCCGGGAAGGCGGCATACGAAAAACCCCAGGTCCGCGAAGGCCTGGGGTCGTTAATGCGTTGGGACGGATATCCGTCTTAGTCGTCGAGGCCCAGGAACGCCGTCATGACCGAGGCGCGGGCCTGGTCGAAGCCGCGATCGGCGAAGTCGGCGCTCATGCCGGGACCGATCCCGCCCAGGTGCTCGTGACCCACCACGCGCAGGCCGGTCATGGCCGATAGGTGCAGATCGAAGTGGCGGTTCAGGGTGTTGAGGGCGCCGGACTTCTCGATCCAGACATCGGGCGCGCCCGAGGTGGTGACGCTCATCAGCGTCTTGCCGACCAGCAGCGGATCGGCGCCATGGGCGGTGGGCTGATAGCCGAAGCCGGCGCTGAGCACGCGGTCGACATAGCCCTTGAGGATCGCCGGCGGACCGTTGAACCACAGCGGATAGACCAGCAGCAGTCCGTCGACGGCGCTCAGCAGGCTGCGCTCGGCCACTACGTCGGCTTCGGGCCGCTGGCCGGCGCCCGCCAGTTCGGCGGCCGTGAGGCGCGGATCGAAGTCCATGGCGTAGAGATCGCGGACGATGACATCGACGCCCGCCTCGCCAAGGGCCCGGGCGCAGACCTTGGCGAGGGCTGCGCCGTAGCTGGCGGGCGAAGGATGCGCCAGGATCAGGGCGATCTTCATGCGGCGGTCTCCATTGCGATTTCAGCCAATAGGCGCGGCGGGACCCGCCGCGCCTTGATCTGGATCACTTGCGGGGGCGGGTAAGCATGGCCCAGTAGGCCACCGCGTAGCCGCCATAGGCGAGGCTCCAGCACAGAGCGGCCAGGATCAGCAGCCCAGCCTGGAACTCGGGGGCGAAGGGCGCGACGACTCGCAGGACGGCGGCCAAGTTGATGGCGGCGAAGATCCCCATCGTCGCCTTGTCGGCGGTCAGGGCGCGGCCGGTGTGGCCGCGCGTGGCTCGGCACATCACCGCCAGGCAAGTGACGCCGATCGCGCCGGCCGAGAGGGCGTGGACGCCGGCGGCGAGCGGGACGAAGGGCGTCAGCACGCTGGCGCCCAGCAGCGCCATTCCTAGGGCCAGCCAGGCATAGCTGACGTGCAGGATCGACAGCAGCGGCTCGGGCGTGGTCCGGCGGCCCTGCCAGCGGCTCAGGCGGGCAAGATTGACGCCGCCGGCCGCCAGCAGCAGCAGACCGACGGCGACCTGGTCCGGAAACAGGGTCCAGACCAGGGCGGCGGCGGCCGCGCCCACCACCGCCACCTTGTCGAGCGTGTTGAACGGCGTCGGCAGCGGCGTGATGTTGCGCTGGCGCAGCCAGTTGGTGGTGAAGCTGGGAGTGATGCGTCCGCCGATCAGGGCCAACATGCCGGTGGCCGCCGCCAGGGCCAGGCGCCAGCCCAGGCCTTGCAGGTCGAGGACGGCGTCCAGATGGAAGGCGATGTTGGCGCCGGCCAGGAGGCTGGTCAGAAGGCAGATCGGCAGATTGCGCCAATTCTTGCCCGCCAGCACCTCGCGCCAGATGACCAGGGCGAAGACGATGGTGAAGGCCGCGTCGATCCAGACCGCCACCGGGCCAATGAAGGCCTCGGCCAGCATGGCGATGCGGCCGGCCAGCCACAGCGACCATAGCAAGGCCAGCTTGCCGCCGATCACCGGCATCCGGCCGGTCCAGTTGGGCACGGCCGTGGTCAGGAAGCCGGCGACGATGGCCGGTAGCACGCCGAACAGCATCTCATGGATGTGCCAGTCGCGATGTCCGGCGATCGCCGGGCCGCCCATCAGCGACCAGATCCACAGGGGAACGGACAGGGCCGACCAGATCGCGCCCGACAGGAAGAAGGGCCGGAAGCCGTAGCTGAACAGGGCGGGGCCGGCATAGGCGCGGCGTTGCTGGGCGGTGGACATGAGGCGACTCTAGAAGGCGGCGGAGCCTTGTCGTTGCGCGTCGACAACCCTGCTTCGATGGCGCCGCTTTTAGCGGGCGAGCGCGGCGTCCAGGGCCTGGAGCAAGGCGTCGCCCAGAAGAGGCTTTTCGATCAGCGACACGCGCTCCCGCAAAGCGGCTCGGCTCAACTCGGCGGTGGGATTGGTCGCGGTGATCAGGACGGCGGTGTGCGCATTCCTGGCCCGGACTTGCTCGACCAACTGCAGGCCCCGGATGGAAGGGGGGGCATGGCCGATGATCACGGCGTCGACGGGCTCGGCGTCCAGCCGCTGGGCAAAGCTCCGCGTGTCGCCGAACGGTTCGACGCTGTAGCCGTCCAGGGCCAGCGAGAAGCATAGCGCCTGACGGACCGCCGCGTCCTGGTCCAGGACGAGGACGCGCGGCGCGGTGGGAGAAGGAGCGATGGACAAGAGTGGGCTCCGGAAGGGAGCGGCGGCGCCTTTCGGCGCCGCCTCGAGAGGCGATAGGCTAGGCGGCCGTCTTCCAGTTCGGCTCCAGAACCACGTGCGGCGGACAGGGGGCCACGTCGCCGGTCGGCAGGCCGCACAGCTCGTTGGCGAAGCCGTGGTTGACGTCGCGGTGGTGAGCCTCGTCGGCGCGGACCACCTCGATCACGTCACGCAGGGTGCTGCCGGCCGGCAGGTTCCAGTAGTCGAGGGCGATGCGCGGCGCCGGAACGTTGGCGCTGCGGCCTTCGTCTAGTTCGGCCAGATAGTGGGTGTAGCTGATCACCGCTTCTTCCTCGAAGTAGCCGACCACGCGGTGAGCGGTCTTCGAGCTGACCAGATAGAGGCCGAAGAAGAACAAGTAGAACACCCACTGGGCGGTGACGACCACGAAGCGCTCGAACAGGGTCGGCTTGGCCACCTCGATGAAGGTCATCAGGTGCATGCGCTCGTTTTCGGCCTCGTCCATCAGGGTCTTGATCCACCCCTTGTCGCCTTCCATGCGGCGCAGGCACTTCAGGTGATTCAGGGTGGCGCCGACCATGCCGGGCACGGCGGCGACGGTTTCCAGAACCACCGCGCGGTGACCGTAGCGCTTGGCGAAGAAGGTGTCGGCGCAGAAACGCAGGGCCTTGACGAAGCCGAAGGCGACGACGTCCGATACGCCCTTGGGTTGATGGTGGACGTCGAGATTAATCTGGGGACCAGTCATGGCCGCGACCCTTTTACAAGTGACGACCCCTTGGCCGCCCGATGGAGAGCTTGATACGACCGTCGGGCTGGTCGAAAAATTCTGGTCTGACACTAAGGGGAATCCCTAGGTGGCCGGTATGCTCGGCGGGCCCTAGCGCGGAGAAATGACCATCGACGAGTTCATGAAATCGCGGCCGGACCCCATGCGGGAATGGATGATGGCCGTGGTCATCGCGATCGGGCTGGTCATCACGGGCGCCGCCATGCGTCTGTTGTTCGAGCCGCTGTTGGGCGATCGCGGGCTTTATCTCTTCTTCTTTCCGGCGGTGGTGGCGGCGGCGGCTTATCGTGGCTTGGCGGGCGGTCTTCTGGCCTGCGGCTTGGGTCTCGTGGCGCTGCTGGCCCTGAGCGCGCGGTACGACGGCGTCGATATGGGGGACGTCGTCGGCGCGGCGCTCTATGTCGCCGTCAGCGGCGCGATCAGCTTCGGGGGCGAGCGCTTCCGCGTCGCTCGCCAGCGCGCCGACGCCGTGACCGAGGACCTGTTGGAACGCGAGGCGCACCTGGCCTCGATCCTGGACACCGTGCCCGACGCTATGGTGCTGATCGACGAGGCTGGCCTGGTCCGCTCGTTCAGCTCGACTGCCCAGCGCCTGTTCGGCTGGACGCCGGAAGAGGTGTTTGGCCGCAATGTCAGCTGCCTGATGCCGGAGCCCTACAGATCGGCTCATGACGGCTACTTGCAGCGCTATTACGCCACGGGCGAGCGGCGGATCATCGGCCTGGGTCGTGTGGTGATTGGCGAACGCAAGGACGGTTCGACCTTCCCTATGGAGCTGGCCGTCGGCGAGATTCGCACCGGTCGTGGCCGATTCTTCACCGGCTTCGTGCGCGACCTGACGGAAACCCAGCGCACCCAGGCGCGTCTGCAGGAGCTGCAAGGCGAATTGGTCCACATCGCCCGGCTGACCTCGATGGGCGAGATGGCCTCGGCCCTGGCGCACGAGATCAATCAGCCCCTCTCGGCCATGGCCAACTATCTGAAGGGCGGACGGCGGCTTCTGGAAGAGCCCGAGATCGATCGCGAGATGCTGGGCGGCGCCTTGGACAAGGCCGGCGAGCAGGCGCTGCGCGCCGGGGCGATCATCCGCCGGCTGCGTGACTTCGTGGCGCGCGGCGAGACCGAGAAGCACATCGAGAGCCTGAACCGCATGGTCGAGGAGGCTGCGGCCCTCGCCCTTGTCGGGGTCCGTGAGCTGGGCGTTGGCGTGCGTTTCGATTTCGACGGCGGCGTCGACCGCGTGCTGGCCGACCGCGTGCAGGTGCAGCAGGTGATCGTCAACCTGGTCCGCAACGCTGTCGACGCCATGGAAAGCTCTCCGCGTCGCGAGCTGACCATCAGCGTCGAGCGGCTGGACGACCTGGCCGTGGTCACGGTCAGCGACACCGGGCCGGGCATCGCGCCCGAGATCGCCGACAACCTGTTCGCACCGTTCATGACCACCAAGCGCACGGGTATGGGCGTGGGTCTGTCGATCTCGCGCACGATCATTGAGGCGCACGGCGGCCGGCTGTGGGTCGAGCCCACTGAAGGCGGCGGCGCCACCTTCAAGTTTACCCTGAAGACCGTGGAAGGAGACCTGGATCTTGAGTGAAGGCGTTGTGCACATCATCGACGATGATGCGGCCATGCGGGACTCGCTGGGCTTCCTGCTGCAGGTCAACCGCATCCCGTTTCGCGTGTTCGAATCGGCCGTGGCGTTCCTGGAGACCTTGCCGGAAGATGGCGGCTGCGTGCTGACCGATGTGCGCATGCCCGAGATGAACGGCATCGAGATGGTCCGGCGGCTCAAGGAGCAGGGCTATCGCGCACCGGTCATCGTCATGACCGGCCACGCCGACGTGCCGTTGGCGATCGAGGCGATGAAGGCCGGGGTCGTGGACTTCATCGAGAAGCCGTTCGACGAGGAGCTGCTGCTCTCGGCCATCCGCTCGGCGCTGCATCAGGGCAAGGCCCAGAGCGAGCAGGACGCGGCGCTGTCGGAGACCCGCAAGCGTATCGCCGCCCTGTCTCCGCGCGAGAGCGAGGTGCTGGACGGCCTGGTCGAGGGCAAGGCCAACAAGGTCATCGCCTATGACCTGGGGATCAGCCCGCGCACCGTGGAGATCTATCGCGCCAACCTGATGACGAAGATGCAGGCGCGCAGCTTGTCCGAACTTGTGCGCATGGCCCTGTCGGTCCGCGAGCAGAGCTAGCCGAAGCGGCGGAACAGGACGTTGTTCTCCAGGTGCACGTGGTCGCGCAGGTCGGCGTCGATCTCGCGGCACAGGGCGTACAGCGCCTGCCAGGTGTTGCAGGCCCCGGCCGGCGGGACGAAGTCGTGCGTCAGCCGGGCCAGGCCCTTCAACTGCTCGACGACATCCTCGTGCTCGGCCTCCATGCAGGCGATCGGCCCACCGGCATGGGCGTCGCCGCGCCGCATCATCGGAAAGAGGCCCATCTCCTCCTTCTGATGGTGCATTTCCAGATCGTCGAACATGAAGGCCAGGTGCTGCGACAGCCCCGTCGGGCAGTCGGCGTTGTCGCGGTGCACGGCCTCGACTCGGGCGGCCAGGCGGATCGCTTCTGGGAATTGGCGGCGGTGAACCTCGTGATACCGCTCCAGCAGGTAATCGATCAGCGCGCCGGTCTCACTGGGAGGGGCCCCATCCGTTGGCGTCGCCGCCTTCAGCGCCTCGATCACTGTGTCGACCTCGACGCCGCGCTTCTCGGCGGCCGCCGCCAACGAGGCCCCGCCGCCGCAGCAGTAATCGATCTTGAAGCGGCGGAAGACGGCCGTCGATCCGGGGCGGCTGACGGCGATGTCGCGCACGGCCAGGTGGCGCAGGGGGAGGGCGGCGGTGATGTCCATGGTGATCTCCTCTGGCGTCGAACCTAGGACGGCGGACGATCCCGGACGTTGTGCGCCGCCAAGTTCGCGGCGATCGCCGGGTAGTAGGCCAGCATCGCGCCGCGCCGCCCGGCCGGGGCCAGCAACCCCTCGCGGACCAGCTGGGCGCACAACGCGCGCAGGCTCGACGCGCCGGGAGTCTGGCCCACATAGAAGACGCCCCGGGTCTGGGCGCGAGCCACCACATCATCCTTCGACCAGTCGTTCATCGTCGTCCTCCGTCGCCGGACGCCGCTAGCGTGTCGCGGCGCACAGGACGTTGCGGACGCTCAAGGTGGGTTCGAAGACGCGTTCCAAGGGTCTTGATGCGCGTCAATCCGAGCGTTGAGCCGCGTCATTGCCCGCGCGCCGACCCGGCCTAGGGTCGCGGCCCCAAACCGCGGAGGCGACATGACCGGTGCTCGAAGACAGGGCGGCAAGAGCCGCTGGGAGACGGTGATCGCACGCCCGATCCTGCTGCCGCCCAGCGCCCTGCTGACCTTCAGTCTGCGGCGGCTCGCGCGGGCTCATCCCGAGGCCTTCTCCCGGCTCGGCGAATACGCCCAGCGCCTCTATCTGATCGCGCCGACCGATTTGCCGCTGGCCTTCTGCCTGCGGCCGGCCGGCGTGGAGGGCGAGATCCGGTTGGTCGCGGCCACGGACGCGCCTCAGGCGGCGGTGCGGGTGCGCGGTCCTCTGCTGGATCTGCTGCAGCTGTTCGATGGGACGCTGGACGCCGACGCCGCGTTTTTCTCGCGGCGCATCCAGGTCGAGGGCGACACCAGCGCCGTGGTCGCCTTGCACAACGCCCTGGAAGCGGCCGACCTGACCCTGGCGGATCTGATCGGCGCGCCCCGGCCGGCTCGCGACTTCGTCAATCGCGGCCTCGCCTGGACCACCCAACGCTGGCGGAGCGCCTGAGCGTGGGGTCGATCGAACTGGTCTGTCCGGCGGGCTCGCCGCCGATGCTGCGCGCGGCCGTGGAGGCCGGGGCCGACAGTGTCTATTGCGGCCTGCGCGACGAGACGAACGCCCGCAACTTTCCGGGGCTGAACTTCTCGCCGGCCGAGCTGAAAGAGGCCGTGGCCCTGGCCCGCGACCACGGCGCCAAGGTGCTGGTGGCCATCAACACCTTCGCCCGAGCCGGCGCCGACGAGATGTGGCGACGTTCGGTTGATACGGCCGTCGCCTCGGGCGCGCACGCGGTGATCGTCGCCGACATCGGCGTGCTGTCCTACGCCCGGCAGGCCTACCCGGACCTGCGCCTGCATCTCTCCGTTCAAGCGGCCGCCAACTCGGTCGAGGCGATCGGCTTCTATGCCGAGGCGTTTGGGGTGAAACGCGTTGTGCTGCCGCGCGTGATGACCGCGCCCGAGATCGCCGCCCTGGCCAAGGAAACCCCCATCGAGCTGGAGGCCTTCGTGTTCGGCGGCCTGTGCGTGATGGCCGAGGGGCGCTGCGCCCTGTCCTCGTACGCCACTGGACGCTCGCCGAACCTGTCGGGGGTCTGCTCGCCGCCCGAGGCGGTGAGTTTCGAGACCGACGAGAACGGCTTGACGCCGCGCCTGGCCGGCGTGGCCATCGACCGCTTCGGCGCGGACGAGGCGGCCGGTTATCCCACCCTCTGCAAGGGCCGCTTCGAGGCGATGGGCGAGACCTCCTACCTGTTCGAGGATCCGGTGAGCCTGAACGCCATGACCGTATTGCGCGACCTGCGCGCGGCGGGGGTCAAGGCCATCAAGGTCGAGGGCCGCCAGCGCGGCAAGACCTATGTCCGGCGTGTGGCCACGGCCTTCCGCGGCGCGATCGACGCCCTGGACCGGGGCGAGGACTGCGAGCCGTTCGCCCGCATGCTGACCGACCTGGCCGAGGGCGGTCGCGAGACCGAGGGCGCCTACCGGAGGAAGTGGCGATGAGCGCGCTGGAGCTGACCGTCGGGCCGCTGATGTTCCTGTGGTCGCCCGAACGCATCGCCGACTACTACGCTCAGGTCGCCGCCGCGCCGGAGGTGTCGCGCGTCTATCTGGGCGAGGTCGTGTGCGGCAAGCGCTCGCCGCTGACCGTCGAGTCGCTGTTGCTGGCGGAAGAGGCCCTGACCAAGGCCGGAAAGTCGGTGGTCTGGGCCAGCCAGGCGCTGCCCGCCACGCCGCGCGAGGCCCGGGCGGTGCGAGAGCTGGCCGAGGCCAGTGCGCTGCTGGAGGTCAACGACGTCGCGGCCCTGGCCTGCCTGCCCAAGGGCGCAGCCTTCGTCGCCGGACCCATGCTGAACCTCTACAACGAGAGCGCGGTGAGGGCTCTGGCGGCGCGCGGCTGCCAGCGGATCTGCGCCAATGTCGAGCTGTCGCTGGACGCTGTGGGGGCGATCGCCAAGGCGTGTCCCGACGTCGAGATCGAGCTCTTCGCCTATGGCCGCCTGCCACTGGCGCTGTCGGGTCGCTGCTATCACGCGCGGGCTCACAAAGCGCACAAGGACGGCTGTCTGTTCGTCTGCGAGACCGATCCCGATGGCATGGCGATCCGCACGGTCGACGGCGCGCCGTTCCTGGCCGTCAATGGCATCCAGACCCTGTCGCACGGCGTCCACCTAGCCGACGCGGACCTGGACCGCTTGGTCGCCGCGGGCGTGAAGGCCCTGAGAATCTCGCCGCACACCGGCGATGTTGCGGCGGTGCTGGCGGCGTTCGGGGCCTTCGTGCGCGGAGAACTGGACGGGGCGGGGCTGCGCGGGGCGGTGGCGACGACCCGGCCGCCCGGACCCCTGATCAACGGCTATCTGCACGGCAGGGCTGGAATGCTGGCGGTGGAGGCCCTCTGAGATGCGGGTCGACGTCGCGATCATCGGCGGCGGCATCGCTGGCGTGGCCCTGGCCGCTCGTCTGGCGGCGCATCTGAAGGTCGCGGTGGTCGAGCGCGAGCCGGCCTTGGGCGCCATGACCACCGCCCGATCGGCGGCGATGTTCCTGCCCTCGTACGGCGGGGCCGCGGTCGCGCCACTTACCCGCGCCAGCCAGCCGTTCCTGACCGCGGCCTTGGGGGCCAGCGGCGCGGTGTTTCAGCCGCGCCAAGCCTTGCATATCGGACGCCTGCCGCACCTGGCCACCTTCGGCCTGGCCCAGGCGGCCGACGCGCCGTTGCAGGCCCTGTCGCCACGTCAGGCGGCGAAGCTGTGTCCGATCCTCCGTCAAAGCGCAATTGACGGCGCCTGGCTCGAGACCGAGGCCGGCGACATAGACGTTGCGGCCTTGCTGGATCTGTTTCGCCGCATGGCCCTCGATGGCGGCGCGCAGCTGATCGTCGATGCGGGCGAGACCAGGATCGAGCGGCAGGCCGACGGCTGGCGACTGACCAGCGCTCGCCAGACGCTGGAGGCAAGGATCCTCGTCAACGCCGCCGGGCCCTGGGCCGACGCGGTAGCCGGGGCGGCCGGCGTTGCGCCGCTGGGCCTGACACCCTTGCGCCGCACGGTGGTCATGGCCCCGCCGGTCGCGCAGGCGGGCTTTGCGAAGTGGCCGATCGTCAAGGACATACGCGAGCGGTTCTATTTCCGGCCCTATCACGGGAGCCTGCTGATCACGCCGGCCGACGCCCATCCTTCGCGACCCTGCGACGCGGCGCCCGACAAGGCCGATGTGGCGCGGGCGGTGCTGCGGTTCGAAACCATGTGCGACCATCGGGTGAGCCGGGTCGAGCGCAGCTGGGCGGGCCTGCGCACCTTTGCGCTCGACCATGCGCCCGTGATCGGCTGGTCGCCGGAGGACGATCGCTTCTTCTGGCTGGCTGGGTTGGGGGGCTTTGGGGTGCAGACCGCCCCAGCCGTCAGTCAGCTGGCCGCCAGCTTGATCCTGGGTCATTCCACGCCAGCGGAGCTGACCGACCGGGGCGCCGATCCCGCCCGCTACGCGCCCGCGCGCCTGGCCGGCTTGACCGCAATCGCCTCGAACATTGACGGCCGTCAAGGTTCGGCGGGGGCTTAGGCGCTAGCGGTGAGGGCGACGCCCTCGTCGAAAGCTCCAACCATGACCCTCAAGCCCGCCGATCTCCTGCGCATCCGGCAATTGCCGCTGCTGCAGACCGCCGCCGCCGACACCTTTTCGCGCCTGACTCGCAGCGCCTTCCTGCAGCGCTTCCCGCGCGACGCCCAACTGACGGCCGAGGGAGAGGTCAACGACTTCCTCTACGTGCTGATGGAAGGTGCGGTCGAGCTGGAGGGCACCTGGAACGACCGCGACTCGACGCTCGCCTTGCTTCGGCCGTTGTCGACCTTCGTTCTGGCCTCGGTGATCCTGGACGTTCCAGCCCTGATGACGGCGCGCACCATCATGCGCAGCCAGGTGCTGATGATCCCGGGCGAGGCCTTCCGCCAGGCCGTGCGCGAGGACCCGGCCCTGTCGTTCGCCGTCGCCGAGGAGTTGTCCGGCTGCTACAGCGGCGTGGTTCGCGTGCTCAAGAACTACAAGCTGCGCGGGGCGCTGGAGCGTCTGGCCAACTACCTGCTGGTGCAGCAGCGGCGACAGGGCGGCGGACCGACCTTGAAGCTGCCCTGCCAGAAGCGCGTGCTGGCTTCGCTGCTGGGCATGACGCCCGAGAACCTGTCGCGCGCCTTCGCCACCCTGGGCGGCCATGGCGTCCAGGTCGACGGCGCCAATGTCACGATCCACCGGCCCGGGGCGCTGGCCCGCCTGGCCAAGCCCGACGTCTTGATCGATGACCAGGCCGAGGGAGAGCAGGTCCTCGGGCGGGCCGACCGCGAGCGCCGAAGCTATGGTCACGCGGAGCCGGACCGCTTCTGATGGCCTATCGCTCGATCAAGACCTACGGGCCCGAGCGCGGCCTGAGCTGCGCCTATCGGCAGTGGGCGGCCTCCAGCCATTGCGCGCTGCTGCACGGCTATTCGCTGGGCTTCACCTTCACCTTCGCCGCCGAACGTCTGGACGAGCGGGGCTGGGTCGTCGATTTCGGCGCGGGCGGCTTCGGCCAGATCCGGGGGTGGCTGCATGAGACGTTCGACCACACCCTGCTGGTGGCCGCCGACGATCCAGCGCGGACCGAGTTCCAGCATCTGGCCAATCTGGGTCTGGCGCAGGTGCGGCTGGTCCCAGCCGTCAGTTGCGAGGGCTTGGCCGCCTTCGTCTTCGATCACGCTCAGCGGCTCATCGAGACTGCCACCCAGGGACGTTGCTGGGTGGAGTCGGTGGCCTGCCACGAGCACGCCGCCAACAGCGCCACGTTCGAAAACCCCCAGGCCGTGCTCCGCAAGGTCGGCGCCGAGGTCATGACCGAGATCATCGACAGGCTTTGACCATCGTCGGCGGCGCGTCGCGAAAGGGCGCCAGGCCGCCAGCGTCCAGCGTGTCCAGGAAGGCCTCGGTCGCCGCCCCCAGCAGGGTCGGCAGGGCGCAGTCGGGCGCGAGCGGGCAGGGCGCGCAATTGCGGCGCGGCAGGCAGGATTCCAACAGGATGACCACGCTGGACGGCCGCACCGACGGACCGGAGCGCGCACGCACCCCGCCGCGCCGGCCACGAAGGGTCTCGATCAGGCCTTCGCACGCCAGGGCGTGGACGACCTTGCTCACGTGATCGCGCGGCGAGCGGGTGCGTTCGGCGATCACCCCGACCGTCAGGGGATGGTCCGTCGCGTCCAGCAGCGCCAGAATCCGCAGGCCCAACAGGGCGCGTTCAGTCAGGCGCAAAACGAAGTCTCCATGGCGACGTCGAAGACGTCTTCTTCGCTATTCCAACCTGCGCCCATGGGTCGCGCCATGCGCTGGATCAAGTCGCGGACGGCTTGACCCCGCGCAACGACGACCGACGCGGTCAGGGTATCGACAAGGACATGGATGATCGTATCGACGTCGTGACACTCGCCATCGAGCTGCCGGGCGCCTCGGCGATCCTGCGCGCCGCGGGCATCAACTTTCAGGCCGGGGACCGGCCGAGCTTGGCGGAGGCCGCGCAAGTTCGGGGCGCGCCCCTGGCGCCGCTGCTCGCGCGGCTGACCGCGCATGCGCGGGCGCTGGCGGACGACGATGACGGGAGCGACGATGAGGCCCGCGCCGTGGCCCAAGGCCTGCTGCTCACCGAGGGCGTCAGGCTGGCCCGAGGTCTGGAGGCGCGCTTCGCCCATCGGCCGGGCTGTCCCAATGGCCTGGCCAGCGCCATGCAGGATCTTGCTGACGCCTTCGAGCGTCATGACCTCGTCGAACGTACGGCAGGTTCAAACCCGGATCTGGCCCTGGTCGCCCGTCTGATCGACGATCACCGGCTACTTAAGGAAAAGCTTGACCACATGAACCACTGGCTGGGCGCGCCGGCCATTGTGAGCGCTCTTGGCCCCGCCGGAGCCGTGCTGGCTGGGGTTTGGCGCGCCTTGGATCGGGACGTCCGCCGTCGTGTCGAGATCGAGGATCGCCGTCTGATGGACGCCTGCGACAAGCCGTCCTGAGCAGGTTGCGCATGCACAAAGAACGCGCTGCGGGGAGGTCTACCCATCAGGCCATCGGCGCCGTTCGGGCGCCGGAGGATAGGAAAATGAAAGCCCTCGCTCTCTTCGCCACCGCCGCCACGCTCGCCCTGACGAGCGCTGCTGGCGCCGTCGCCGCCACCCCCGACGCTCCGGCCCCGGCCGTGGCCGATATCGTTCGGCCCGCCACCGACCTGCCGCCGCCCATCGCCCGCCGTACGCCCGCGACCGTCAAGGTCGACCTGATCACTCAGGAAATCGTCGGCAAGCTGGCCGACGGCGCCAGCTACAAGTTCTGGACCTTCAACGGCAAGGTGCCGGGCCCGATGGTCCGCGTCCGCGTCGGCGACACGGTCGAGGTGACCATGAAGAACGCCGCCGACAGCGAGCACATGCACAATGTCGACTTCCACGCCGTGACCGGTCCCGGCGGCGGCGCCGTCGCCACCATGGCCGACCCTGGCGAGACCAAGACCTTCACCTTCAAGGCCATGGCCCCCGGCCTCTACATCTACCACTGCGCCACGCCGATGGTCGCCCAGCACATCGCCAACGGCATGTATGGCGCCATCCTGGTCGAGCCCGAGGAAGGCCTGCCCAAGGTCGACCACGAGTTCTACGTGGTGCAGGGCGAGATCTATACTGACGAGGCCGTCGGCTCGAAGGGTCTGCTGAACGAGAGCATCGAGAAGCTGCTCAACGAACAGCCCGAATACTACGTCTTCAACGGGGGCTTCAAAGCCCTGACGGGCGACAAGGCGCTGAAGGCCAAGGTCGGCGAGACCGTGCGCATCTTCTTCGGTGTGGGCGGTCCCAACAAGACCTCGAGCTTCCACGTGATCGGCGAGATCTTCGACCACGTCTATCCGTATGGTTCGGCCACCAGCCAGACCATCAAGGACGTGCAGACCGTCACGGTCGCGCCGGGCGGCGCCACCATCGTCGACTTCAAGCTCGAGGTCCCCGGCAACTACATCATGGTCGACCACGCGCTGAGCCGCCTGGAGCGCGGCGGCGCTGGCATCCTGACCGTCGAAGGCCCCGCCAATCCCGACGTGTTCACCGCACCGCCGAACCCGCACAAGGGCGGCGGCCACTAAGACGGCTACCCCGGGGCGGCGAGCGATCGCCGCCCTTTTTCCTTCCGAAATTCAGTCAGGTTTATCCCATGAGACAGCATGTCCTGCTGGCGCTCGCGGGCGCGAGCGCGCTCGCCTTCGGCGCACCCGCCCTTGCCGCCGACGCCCCTTCCCATTCTGGTCAATTGCTGCTTGAGGCGCGAACGCGCTACGAGCTCTTTGACCCCGATGGCGCCGACGCCGAGGCGATCACCGCCCGGCTGCGCCTGGGTTGGCGGCAACCGATCTCCAAGTCCCTGACCGGCCTGATCGAGATGGAAGCCATCGGCGCGATCGACGACGCCTATGCCGACGGCGTCCATGCCCGCCCGGGCAAGGCGGTCATTCAGGATCCCGAGGGCGTGGAGCTGAACCGGGCCGTCGTCGAATGGCGCCCGAACCCCAAGCTCGGAGTCGACGTGGGCCGCCAGCGGATCATCCTTGGCAACGCCCGCTTCGTCGGCAATGTCGGCTGGCGTCAGAACGAGCAGACCTTCGACGCCGTCAAGCTCGTGGCCAAGCCGACCAAGACGGTCACCATGACCTACGCCTATATCGATCGCGTCCGCCGCCCGTTGGGCCACAAGTCGACGCAGGGCGTCTGGCGCGGCGACGTCCACCTGGTCCAGGCGGAGGGCGATCTGGGGCTGCTCGGCAAGGCCACGGCGTATGCCTTCCTGATGGACTTCGACAACGCCGCGACCCAGTCGAACAAGACCTTCGGCGTCCGGCTGGCCGGCGCCCATGTCCTGAAGCCCGGCCTCAGCGGAACCTGGGAGCTGGAGCACGCCAACCAGAAGGACTACGGCGCCAATCCGCAGCGCTACTCGGTGGACTATGATCTGGCCTCGGCCGGACTGAAGACCGCCAAGTCGACGGTGTCGCTGAACCTGGAGCGGCTGGAGGGCGATGGCGTTCATGCCTTTCAGACTCCGCTCGCCACGCTGCACCCGTTCCAGGGCCTGTCCGACGTGATCGGCGCCACGCCGGCCAAGGGCGTCCGCGACGTCTTCCTGCGCGGCACCCGGACCTTCGAGACCAAGGCGTTCGGGGCCAGGCAGCCGCTGAAGCTGACCGGCGAGGCCCACGACTTCGACACCACGGTGGGCAGCCAGAACCTGGGCCGCGAGGTCGACTTTACGGTGTCGACGCCGGTGGCCAAGGGCTGGACCGTCGATTTCGGCGTGGCTCGGTTCGAGACCCAGTCGAAGACCTATCCCGACGCTACGCGGGCCTGGGCCAGCCTCGAATTCAAGCTGTAACCCATCCAAGAGGCGAAAAAGGAAGGGCCCGCCTAGGCGGGCCCTTTTTCATGGGGTCATTCAGGATGACCGATCAGCCGCACTTGGAATAGCCGCAGTCGGTGCAGGTGTCGCAGCCTTCCTTGCGGATCAGGCCCGTGCTGGCGCAGCGCGGGCAGACGGCCGGGCGAGGGGTATCGGCTTGGCTCGCGTGGTCGTGGGGTTCGACCGCCTCGGCGATCCGAGGAGGCGTGGCGGCGACCTCGTGACGCAGGTGCCGTTCGACCACGCCGCCGATCGCCGCTGGCAGCGAGGGAACATAGCGTCCCGACAGCCAGGCCCCGCCCTGCGGGTCGAACACCGCCTTCAGCTCCTCGGCCACGAAGCCGACGTCGCCGCCGCGCCGGAACACCGCCGAGATCATCCGGGTAAGAGCCAGGGTCCAGGCATAGTGCTCCATATTCTTGGAATTGACGAAGATCTCGAACGGCCGGCGCTGACCGTTGATCTCGGCGTCGTTGACCGTGACATAGACGGCATGGGCGCTGTGCGGCCACTTGATCTTGTAGGTGACGCCGGCCAGGGCCTCGTCGCGCGCGGCCAGCGGCAGCTCAGGCGCGGGCTGTTCGGCGGGCGGCGGGGTATCGACCGACAGGACCGATCCTGTCACCGCGTTCGGTCGATAGGTGGTCAGGCCCTTGCAGCCCGTCCGCCAGCCTTCGAGATAGACGTCGCAGAAGGCGTCGAAGGGGATGTCGGCCGGACAGTTGACCGTCTTGGAGATCGAGCTGTCGATCATGGATTGCGCGGCCGCCTGCATGACGAGGTGCTCGCGCGGCGACAAGGTCTGGGCCGAGACGAAGACGTCCTGCGGCGGTTCGGTCTCGCCGTGCAGGCGTTTCCAAACCGTCAGGGCGTAGTCCTCGACCGCCTCCTGCCGCGTCGAGCCGTCAGGCTGGCGAACCTTGCGGTTGTAGGCGTAGGCGAACACCGGCTCGATGCCCGACGAGACGTTGCCGGCCACCAGCGAGGTGGTGCCGGTCGGGGCGATCGAGGTCAGGCAGCCATTGCGCAGGCCGTGCTCGGCGATCAGCGCGCGGGTCGCCTCGTCCAGGTCCAGCAGGTTGGGCCGCGTCAGCACGTCCGGATCATAGGCAGGGTAGGGGCCCTTTTCGGCCGCGAGGAGCGCCGAGGCGCGATAGGCCTCGCGCTTGATGATTCCCAGCCAGCGCTTGGTGGTCTCGGCGGCCTCCTCGGTCCCGTAGCGCTGGCCGCAGAAGATCAGGGCGTCGGCCAGGCCCGTGACGCCCAGGCCCAGGCGGCGCTTGGCGCGGGCCTCGTTGGCCTGAGCTTCGAGCGGGAAGCGCGAGACGTCGATGACATTGTCCAGGAAGCGGACGGCGATGTGGGTCAGCTCGGCCAGGCGCTCCTCGTCCAGCATCGCGCCCTCGGCGAAGGGCGTGGCCACCAGCCGGGCCAGGTTGATCGAGCCCAGCAGGCACGCGCCGTAGGGTGGCAGCATCTGCTCGCCGCAAGGGTTGGAGGCGCTGATGGTCTCGCAGGCGGCCAGGTTGTTGCGCGCGTTGACCCGGTCGATGAAGATCACGCCTGGCTCGGCATAAGCGTACGTCGCCGTCATCAGGCGAGTCCAAAGGTCGGCCGCGCGGACGGTCCGGAACACCTCGCCGTTGAACGCCAGCGGCCAGTCGGCGTCGGCCTGCAGGGCTTCCAGGAAGGCGTCGGTGACCAGCACCGACAGGTTGAAGTTCCGCAGGCGGGCCGGATCGCGCTTGGCGTCGATGAAGGCCTCGATGTCGGGGTGGTCGATGCGCAGGCAGCCCATCATCGCCCCGCGCCGCTGGCCGGCCGACAGGATAGTGCGGCACATGGCGTCCCAGACATCCATGAAGCTCAGGGGGCCTGAGGCGTCGGCGCCGACTCCGCGCACCGGCGCGCCGGCGGGACGGATGGTCGAGAAGTCCATGCCCACGCCGCCGCCCTGCTGCAGGGTCACGGCGGCTTCGCGCAGGTGCTCGAAGATGCCGGGCAGGTCGTCGGGCAGCGTGCCCATGACGAAGCAGTTGAACAGGGTCACGGCCCGGGCAGTGCCGGCGCCGGCGAAGATCCGGCCGGCGGGCAGGAACTGGAAGTCGGTCAGGGCTTCGAGGAATCGTTCACGCCACCGGTCGCGGGTCTCTTCGGGCTCGGCCAGGGCGATGGCCTCGGAGACCCGCCGCCAACTGTCCTCGACGCCAGCGTCGCCGTCGCCGTCGCCCGGCGTGAACCGGTACTTCGCGGCCCATATCTCCGCGGCCAAGGGGATGTCGAAGGCCATGATCCTGCTCCGATGCCATAAGGCAGGAGAGGCTGGCGGATTCTGCGCCGGCCGAAATTGTCGAAGAACAAGGAGCGGAAGCAGCACACGCGGCGGATCTTTCAGCCGCTTGCGCTGGCGCAACGTCTGCCGCTCGAGAGAGACCTATAGATCATCGCAGGCGAGCGGGTTCTTCCGCCCGCAATGGAAGGTGATCCAAGATGTTTAAGTCCGTTCTCCTGGCCGGTGTCGTCGTGGGCGCGCTGGCCGTCGCCGGCGCGGCTGGCGCGGCGGAGCTGCAGGTCAAGATGCTGAATTCCGGTACGCAGGGCATGATGGTGTTCGAGCCGGCGACGGCCAAGCTGAAGGCTGGCGACACGGTGCGCTTCATCCCGACCGATCCGGGCCACAACGTCGAGACCATCAAGGAGATGTGGCCGGCCGGCGTCGCCGAAGTGAAGGGCGTGATGGGCAAGGAAGTCGTGGTCAAGTTCGCCAAGACCGGCGTCTACGGCTTCAAGTGCATGCCGCACTGGACCATGGGCATGACCTTCGTGGCCAAGGTCGGCGATGGCAAGCCGAACGCCGCCGACGCCGAGGCGGCCATCGCCAAGGCTCCGCCGCTGGCCAAGAAGCGCCTGACGGCCGAGTTCGCCGCGATCAAATGATCGCAAGACCGTGAAACGCCAGCGCCGTCGTCCCGGGGACGACGGCGCTTTTCGGCTTTTTGGGTTTCAACTTGATGTCAGGCGGGTTCGGCCAGATCGACCAGAGCATCCAGCTTGCGAACAATGATGCGGCGTCGCGCGCTGCCGGTGATCCCGCGATCGTCCCAGGCCGCCAGGGTGCGGCTGACCGTGTGCAGGGTCGAACCCGCCATTTCCGCCAGCTCCTGGCGCGTGATGGGAAAGTCGATCTCGATGCCGTCGCTGGTCTTGCGGCCGGCCTGCTGGACCAGGCGCATGAGGGTGCGGGCGATCCGCTGCTCGACCTTCTCGCCGGCCATTTCGCCGACCCGGTCCTGCATCTCGAAGAGACGCGCGCCGGCCGAAGCCGCCGAGCCCATCGCCACCTCGGGATAGCGCGCCATCAGCTGACGCATGGTCGCCACGGTCCAGTAGACTTCGACGCTGTCGACCACCGCCACCGCGTCGGCCGGGAAGGGCTTGCCCATCAGGGCGGCCACCGTGCCGTACATCTCGCCGGGGCCGATGAAGCGGATCACCGACTGGTTGCCGTCGGGCCGCGCCTGGACGATCTTGACCCGGCCTTCCAGCAGCGAGTGGCAGGTCACGCCGTCGTCGCCCTGGGCGAAGATCACCCGTCCGGCGGGCAAGGTGCGAACCGTACCGGCGGCCAGGATGCTGGCCAGGGCCACGTCGTCCAAGCGGCCGAACATGTCCGCGCCGCGAAGAATTTGAGGGTCAATCGTGGCGGTCATGGCCATGCGCGAGCCTTCGGTGGAATCGTACGCTCAGGACTAGGCGCGCGAGCTGTCCAGCTGAATCCCGGTATTCTACCTAGGGCGAACTCCCGAATGTCGGCGCGCCCGAAGCTGTTGCTAATCAATGATCGACGCCAGCCCCGGGGAGCCGCGCCGATCATGAACCTCGCCTTCGCCACTCTGCCTCCAGTCGCGCCGCCACCCACCATGCTGGGCCAGACGCTCGTCCCCGTGGGCGTGACCCTTCGCCGGGCGCCGGGCGAGGAGATCTTCGCCGAGGGCGAGCCGGTCGACACCGTCTACCAGGTGATGTCGGGCACCGTGCGCACCTACCGCCTGCTGGGCGATGGCCGCCGCCACGTCTGCGATTTCCACGCCCCCGGCGACCTCCTGGGCCTGGAAGCGATCGACGAACATTGCTGTTCGGCCGAAGGCATGACCGACGTCATCCTGCACGCCATTCCGCTGAAGGCCCTCCGCCGTCTGTGCGCCGACGATCCGGCCCTCAGCCAAAGACTGCTGTCGATCGCCACGGGCGGCATGCAGCGCAGCCAGAACCACGCCTCGATGCTGGCCCGCCTGGGCGCGGTCGAGCGTGTCGCCGCCTTCCTGGTCGACTTCGCCCGTCGCTTCGACGCCGACGACGAACTGGACCTGCCGATGACCCGGCAGGACATCGCCGACTATCTGGGCCTGACCATCCACACCGTTTCCCGGACGCTGTCCCAGCTGCAGGACCAGGGCCTGATCGACGCCCGCGCCTCGCGCCGGGTGCGCCTGCGACGGCAGGACGAACTGCTAGGACTCTGCGCATGACTCCATCGGTGCTGACCCCCGCCCAGCGTGCTCACGCCGAGCGCAACCTACCGCGCTACACCAGCTATCCGACGGCCCTGGCCTTCGACGCCCAGCAGGCGTCGAAGGCGCACGACTGGATCGCGGGCACGAGTCCCGAGGACAAGCTATCGGTCTATGTCCACGTGCCATTCTGCCGGCGCCTGTGCTGGTACTGCGGGTGCCACACCTCGATCGCCCACACCTATGAGCGGGTCGGAACCTTCTTCGAGACCCTGACGCGCGAAGTCGATCTGGTGGCCGAGCGGCTCGGCCCCCACGACGGTCTGGCGCATCTGCACTTTGGCGGCGGCAGCCCCAACGCTCTGAGCCCCGAGGACTTCGCCGCCCTGGTCACCCAGCTGAAGGCCGCCTTCCGCCCGCGCCCGGACGCCGAGATCGCCGCCGAGCTGGATCCCGGCATGCTGTCGGACGCCTTCGTCGACGCGGCCGGAGAGGTCGGCGTCAACCGGGTCAGTCTGGGCGTCCAGACCTTCGACCCAGCCGTCCAGGCCCTGGTCAACCGCATTCAGCCCTACGATCACGTCGCGCGCGCCGCCGAGCGCCTGCGCAAGGTCGGCGTGGCTGGCCTGAACTTCGACCTGATGTATGGCCTGCCGAGTCAGAGCCCCGACAATGTCTACGAGTCCGCTCGTCTGGCGGTGCAGCTGCGCCCCGACCGGGTGGCTGTGTTCGGCTACGCCCACGTGCCGTGGATGAAGAAGCACCAGACCATGATCCGCGAGGCCGATCTGGCCGACCTGGACGGCCGCTGGGCCCAGGCCGATGCGGCCGATGCGGCCCTGGTCGAGGCGGGCTATGTCCGCATCGGCCTCGACCACTACGCCCTGCCGGACGACGCCATCAGCCGCGCCCTGGCCGAGGGGCGGCTGCGGCGGAACTTCCAGGGCTATACCGATGATCCGGCCCCGGTCCTCGTACCGATCGGCCCGTCGTCGATCGGCCAGTTTCGCGAGGGTTTCGTTGGCAACCATGTTCCGACCGACCAGTGGTCGGCCGCCATCGCGCGCGGCGAGCTGCCGCTGAACCGCGCCTTGGCCGTTACCGACGAGGATCGCGTCCGCGCCGCCGTCATCGAGCGGCTGATGTGCGACATGCGCGTCGATGTCGCGGGGATCTGCCGCGACCATGGCTTCGCCGAGGATCACTTGGCTGACAGTCTCGCCGCGACCGACGCGCTCGCGCTGGCCGGGCTGTGCGAGCGGGACGGGGCGGTGGTCTCCATCCCGGAGCCCGCTCGCCGCCTCATGCGGGTGGTCGCCGCCGCCTTCGACGCACGCTTGCCGCAAGCGGCCACGCGCCACGCCAAGGCTGTCTGACGGGGAAGGTTGCGCCCGGACAACGTCGCCGGGCGAACCAGGGCGCATCATGATCCCGAACGCCGAATGGGATAGTCCCGACCGGCAGGGGAAGCGAGATGAACACCCGAAGACTATGGTTCGTCCTCGCCCTGGTCATGGCGGTGTCCTTCACCGTCCTGGGGTTGATGGGACGTGAAATCCACCGGCAGGCCCCGCCCATCCCGACCCGCGTGGTCGATGCCAGCGGACAGGTGCTGATCACCAAGGCCGACATCGAGACCGGCCAGCTGGCCTGGCAATCGATGGGCGGCCAGCAGGTGGGCTCGATCTGGGGCCACGGCGGCTACGTCGCGCCAGACTGGTCGGCCGATCAGATCCACCGCGAGTCGACAGCGCTGCTGGACCTGTGGGCCCAGCGCGACTTCAAGGCTCCGTACGATACCCTGCCGTCCGAGCAGCAGGCCGCTCTGCGCGAGCGCCTGAAGCGCGAGGTTCGCACCAACACCTATGACCCGAAGACCGGCGCGATCACCGTCAGCGTCGACCGGGCCCAGGCCATGGCTCAGGTGCGCAAGCACTACGAGACCCTGCTGGGTTCGGACCCGGCGCTGGAAAAACTGCGCGAGCAGTACGCCATCGCTAATGGCGCGGTGAAGGATCCGGCCCGTCGCGCCGCGATCGCCAGCTTCTATTGGTGGACCGGCTGGGCGGCCAGCACCGACCGTCCGAACTCGGACATCACCTACACCGCCAACTGGCCGCATGAAGAGCTGATCGGCAACAAGCCGACCACCGCGACGATCGTCTGGTCGATCGCCAGCGTCATCCTGCTGATCGGCGCGGTCGGCGCGCTGGTCTTCTGGCACGCCAAGACCAAGACCGAGGACCATCTGGCCGCTCCGGCCAAGGATCCGCTGGCGGCCCTGAAGCCGACGCCGTCGATGAAGGCTACCGGCAAGTACTTCCTGACCGTCATCGGCCTGTTCCTGCTGCAGGTCGGCCTGGGCGCGGTGACGGCCCACTATTCGGTCGAGGGTCACGCCTTCTTCGGCGTGCCGATCTCCGACATCATCCCCTATGCGGTGACCCGCACCTGGCACACCCAACTGGCCGTCTTCTGGATCGCCACCGCCTGGCTCGCCACCGGCCTCTATGTCGCGCCGATGATCTCGGGCCACGAGCCCAAGGGTCAGAAGCTGGGCGTGGACCTGCTGTGGGTCGCTCTGGTCGTCGTCGTCCTGGGCTCCATGGCCGGCGAGTGGCTGGGCGTGCAGCAGGTGTTCGACCTGAACGCCAACTGGTGGTTCGGCCATCAGGGCTGGGAATATGTCGACCTGGGCCGCTTCTGGCAGATCCTGCTGTTCGTCGGCCTGATGAAGTGGCTGGTCCTGGTCGGTCGCGCCCTGTGGCCGGCCCTGAAGGCCCCGTCGGAAAGCAAGCCGGTCCTCTGGATCCTGTTCCTGTCGACCATCGCCATCGGCTTGTTCTATGGCGCGGGCTTCATGTGGGGTAAGCACACCCACATCAGCCTGGTCGAGTACTGGCGCTGGTGGGTGGTCCACCTGTGGGTTGAAGGCTTCTTCGAGGTGTTCGCCACGGCCGTGATCAGCCTGCTGATGGTCAAGCTGGGTCTGGTGCGCGCCAAGTCGGCCAACGGCGCGGTGCTGTTCGGGACCATCGTGTTCCTGTTCGGCGGCGTGCTCGGCACGGCCCACCACTGGTACTTCGCCGGCACGCCGGTCTCGGTCATCGCCATCGGCTCGGTGTTCTCGGCCCTCGAGGTCGTGCCGCTGGCCCTGATCGGCGCCGAGGCCTTCGAGACCTTCAGCCACACCAAGGCCGCGCCCTGGGTTTCGACCTATCGCTGGCCGATCTTCTTCTTCGTCGCGGTCTCGTTCTGGAACCTGCTGGGCGCGGGCGTCTTCGGCTTCATGATCAACCCGCCGGTCAGCCTGTACTTCATCCAGGGCCTGAACACGACCGCCACCCACGGCCACGCCGCGCTCTTCGGGGTGTACGGCATGCTCGGGATCGGCCTGCTGCTGTTCTGCTTCCGGGGCCTGGCGCGCCGGGAGGCCTGGGACGACCGTCTGCTGGCCGCCACGTTCTGGATGCTGAACGGCGGCCTGGCGATGATGATCTTCCTGTCGCTGCTGCCGGTGGGCGTCATCCAGGCCATCGCCAGCATCGAGCACGGCCTGTGGTTCGCCCGCTCGCCGGAGGTGATCCACTCGCCGCTGGTCCAGACCCTGGTCTGGATGCGGGTGCCGGGCGACATCGTCTTCGCGGGCGGCGCCCTGACCCTGGCGGCGTTCGCCGGCAAGCTGCTGCTGGGCGCCCGTCGTCCGGCCGCGAAGAAGGCGGTGACCCCGGTCGCGGCCGAATAGATCCTCAAGACCCCCGGACCAGGCGCGCGCTCCTGCGCGCCTGGTAGGCTCGGCCGGACGCTGCAAGCGCGTCCGGCCGTTTTTTCGTTCTGCTGGCGGCGACGCCGGCGGGCCTCGCGTCAGGCCTGGACGCGGGCGATCAGGCCCTGGAGCTCGGCGAACTCGGCGGGGGTGAGGTCGGTGAGGGGCAGGCGGACGGGGCCGGCGTCGCGGCCGATGGCCCTCATGCCGGCCTTG